>ENA-UAPG01000341-UAPG01000341.1-human-gut-metagenome-genome-assembly--contig:-NODE-341-length-15270-cov-11.599080_pt1 | contig 15270 bp, 13 predicted proteins | sample MGYA00243478_ERZ654573 | MGnify/ENA primary metagenome ERZ654573 (study PRJEB26926, sample SAMN06164711) | human gut metagenome | biome: ENVO:00009003; feature: ENVO:2100002; material: ENVO:00002003... | reverse complement strand
TCCATATCTGTGCATCGCGAAGCGTGTTACTGGACACGGAGTGTACAGTAACGCCTTTTCTATAGTCTCTCCACCATGCTCTCCACCAGATTTACGGTGTGGCGGATCGCCTCTCTTTCAAAGGCGGGATAGTCCATATGGGCGCTGTCATCCGCCTTGTCGGAAATGGCCCTTATGACCAGATAGGGGATCTGATTGAGGTATGCAGCCTGTCCGATGGCCGCCCCTTCCATCTCTGTACAGTATCCGCCTGTGTTCTCAATGATCCGGTCTTTCAGCTCTTTTTGGGCTACAAACTGGTCGCCGCTCACCACACGGCCCTCAAACACCCGGATATCGGGATTGACCCGGCGGCAGACCTCCGCGGCCAGGCTGCGCAGTTGTTCGTCCGCAGGAAATGCCAGCGTGTCCATTCTGGGAACCTGGCCGATGGGATAGCCGAACTCCCTTGCATCCATATCGTGCTGCAGGGTATCTGTGGAAAGGACAATATCACCGATATTGATCTCCGCCCGCAGTGAGCCTGCCACGCCGGTGTTGATGACAGCATCCACGTGAAAATCATCTGCCAGGATCTGGGTGCAGATACCCGCATTGACCTTGCCGATCCCGGAGCGCACGATCACAGCCTCCCTGCCGTTTAACCTGCCGCTGTAAAACTCCATGGACGCCTTTTTCTCTACTTTCACGTCCGTCATCTTTTCTTTCAGGATTGCCACTTCTTCCTCCATGGCTCCTATGATCCCTATATGTTTCATTATGATGATCCTTTTGTAACTGTACAGTGCCTGCACAGCTGCATCCTTTCTGTCATTTATGATCACGGTTCACACGTCACTGTCTTGCAGGTGTCTTGCTGCAGGTTCAGATGATCTCCGCCTGTTTCAGTATTTCCCTGATCTTCTCTGTCTCATTCTCATCCGCGGAAAGCAGAGGCGCCGCACAGGCAGGATCCATCTCCACGCCGCACAGGACCATGGCCTTTTTGATAATAGGTATAAACTGCTCCGCCACGTCGTAGATTGCCATCAGGCTGTCTATCTTCTGCTGATACGCCTGCATGGCCGCCAGATCATTATCCCTAGCCGCCCCAGCAAATCCTGCTGCCACAGCCGGAGCAAAGTTGGAAAGCCCTGCAATACAGCCGTCCCCGCCGCTTAACACATTGTGGGCAAAGAACTCGTCAAAACCGGAATACACCAAAAATTCCGGAAACTCACGCTTAACAGCCTGTATTATGGCACGGGTATGTCCCATAGTTCCCACAGTATCTTTGATCCCCACAATATTCTTATGTCTGCGCACCAGACCCAGGATCACTTCCGGTTTTAAATCGTATCCTGTTCTTGCAGGGAAATTGTAGAGGAGCACAGGTCCGTTCACACGGTCCGCCAGGCTGTCGTAGAAATTTTCCACCGCGCTGTCAGGCAGATTGAAGTAATATGGGGAAATCACCATCACACCGTCCGCCCCAGCATCCAGGGCAAAATTGGAAAACTCCACGCACTCCTCAAACTCCATGCTGTTGGTGCCGATGTAAACAGTGACTCTGTGGTCAATGCAGGCCACTGCTTCCCGCACCATATCTTTCTTTTCCTCCATGGGCAGCGCGAAAAATTCACCGATGCTGCCGAAGATCAGAATCCCGTCTATGCCTCCCTGAATCAGGTGTTCATAAATCCTTTTATTGGCCTCTGTATCAATATGTCCGTTCTCATCCAGTGCCGTCACTACCGGTGTAATCCATTTTGCTTTCATTGTTTTCTATCCTCTCTGTTATTTGGTAAAAATTATAACACGCATTTTCCCATGAAACAACTTTCCGACGTGAGTTTTTATCCGGCTTTTTCTTGTAACTATTCAGTAGGTCTGGGCATGCACTGCGCTGACTGTAAGAAAGTGTACCACGGCCAAGCAAAAATCCCATCGCCAAAGGCGATCCTGCATGGATTTTGCCTGTAACTGTGAGGGTACTGAAGAGTTACTTTTTCTTTATAAAACTTCTCTGCGGCATTGCGAAAAAGCTTGACTGAATCCCTATTTATATGTACAATATTTATATAATAGGTATTATTTTCCAACATTTTTTCGTCATTATTCATGTAAACCGTGACCTTTACATGGGCTGTAGTCCTCTCCCTGACCGGTAATGTCAGACACCTTGTCCGCTGCTGTCTCAGAGAAAAACACAATCTCGGAAGGTTCCCCGGAGACATTTTCCCCGCGAAGGACCAGTCCGTTGCTGTTTTCCCTGTATGTAAGCGGCAGCAAACGGCTGTATACGCGTCCCTCTGCCTCATCCTGCACATGGACGGTAACCTGGGATGCCCGGATATATTCCGTATCTGCATCCCCATACAGCAGTTCCATTCTGGCATCCAGGGCCTGCAGGATCTGTCTGTGAAGCTCACCTGACTGCCTGGGATCCTCCGCGCCGGCTGCGGCCATAAGGTAATCCAGCAGTCTTGCCACCTGAAGTTCAATCTCCTGATATAAATTCTCCATGTTCTCTCCTTTCTCTCCGCCATCTTGTATATCTGCTATTATACAGGAAGAACAGCGGAAAGAAAAGATGTGATACACTGCTACTTACGAGACATAATACCCCCCTGCTACCAGAACAGCCTGAAGGAACTGATAACAGCCAAAGGAGGTATCCATATGATCAAAAAAGTATTGAAAATCAACGGTCTGCCCCGCACTTTAATTGTAAATGAGGAAGATTCCCTTGCCAAAGTCCTCCGTGAGCAGATGATGCTGACGGGATGTAAAGTAGGCTGCGGTCAGGGCCAGTGCGGTACCTGTACTGTCATCGTAAACGGTAAGGCAGTCCGCTCCTGTATCATGAAGATGGGCAGGCTGGAAGATGACTCGGAAATTGAAACCATTGAGGGTATCGGCACCATCGACGATCTCCATCCCCTTCAGGTGGCCTGGATGGGACACGGATGTGCCCAGTGCGGGTTCTGTTCACCCGGATTTATCATGTCCGCCAAAGTTCTTCTGGAAGAAAATCCTTCCCCCACCCGTGAGGAAGTGCGCCACTGGTTCCAGGTACACAGGAATCTGTGCCGCTGTACCGGATATAAACCTCTGGTGGATGCCGTTATGGACGCGGCTAAGGTCCTGAGAGGCGAAATGAAAAAAGAAGACCTGATCTTCAAGCCGGTAGGCAACAAGATACTGGGAACCAGCTATATCCGTCCGTCAGCCCTGAAGAAAGTAACCGGAACCTGGGATTACGGCGCTGACATGGCGCTGCAGATGCCCCCGAACACGGCACGGCTGGCGCTTGTACAATCAGAGATCCCCCATGCAGTCTTAAAGGGTGTTGATCATTCCGAAGCAGAAAAGATGCCGGGCGTGATCAAAGTCATCACCGCAAAGGATGTAAAGGGAAAGAACCGCATCAGCGGCCTTATCACATTTGCCAACAACAAAGGGGACGGCTGGGACCGCCCGATCCTCTGTGATGAGAAGATTTTCCAGATAGGGGATGCGGTGGCCATGGTAGCTGCCGACACAGAGGAACACGCAAAGGAAGCGGCAAAGAAAGTCAAACTGGACCTGGAACCTCTTCCCGCCTATATGAGCGCACCGGAAGCAATGGCTGAGGATGCCATTGAGATCCATCCGGGAACACCGAATATTTACTATGAGACCAACTGTATCAAAGGGGAGGAAACAGGCCCGATCATGGAGTCTGCGCCCTACGTGGCTGAAGTGGAGACCTACAGCAGCCGCCAGCCTCACCTTCATCTGGAACCGGACTGCGGTTTTGCTTATATAGATGAGGAGGGCAGGCTTACCGTACACTCCAAGAGCATTGGTATCCACCTGCACTCTGCCATGATCACTGCCGGCATCGGTATTGAACCGGACAAATTCCGGCTTGTGCAGAACCCCTCAGGCGGAACCTTCGGATATAAGTTCAGCCCCACCATGGAAGCCCTTCTGGGCGTTGCCTGTCTGGCGCTGGACGGACGTCCCTGTTCCCTGGTTTACGATATGTACCAGAATATCACCTACACCGGAAAACGCAGCCCGGCCTTTATGAACATCCGTATGGCGGCAGATGAAAACGGCAGATTCCTGGCACTGGAAGGTGACAATTATATTGACCACGGCCCGTACTCCGAGTTCGGTGACCTGCTGACCATGCGTCTGTCACAGTTTACAGGTGCAGGATATGACATCCGTAATATCCGCAACAAAAGCCAGACCGTATGTACCAACCATGCCTGGGGCTCCGCCTTCCGCGGTTACGGTTCTCCCCAGTCCTATATGGGCTCTGAGGTCTGCATCGATGTTCTGGCAGAAAAGATGGGCATTGACCCCTTTGAGCTGCGGTACCGCAACATTTACCGGAAAGGAAGCGGATGCACCACACCTACAGGACAGGAACCTGAAGTGTACTGTCTGGAGGAAATGTATGAGAAAGCGCGGCCTGTCTACTATGAAGCAAAGGAAAGGCTCGCAAAAATGAACACTGACAAGTTCCGGTACGGCGTAGGCTTTGCCAGCGGCATCTACGGCTGCGGCCTGGACGGCAAGGACAGTTCCTTTGCCAATATCCGCCTGAATCCTGACGGAACCTGTACGGTCTACAACTCCTGGGAAGACCACGGACAGGGCGCTGATATCGGTGCGCTGACCATGGCCCATGAAGTTCTCAGGGAAGCCGGATTCACACCGGAAATGATCAAGCTGGTGCAGAACGATACAGCCCTCACACCTGCATCCGGACCTGCGGGGGGAAGCCGTTCCAATGTGGTTACGGGTAATGCCACACGTGTGGCAGCGGAAATGCTTTTGAATGCCATGAGAAAGGACGACGGAACTTTCCGCACCTATGAGGAGATGACAGCGGAAAACATCCCCACTTACTATGAAGGCACATGGGCTGCCGCAGCCTGCACGGACTGCGACCTGGAGACAGCCCAGGGTGCACCGTTCAGCAATTACATGTACGAACTGTTTATCCCTGAAGTGGAAGTCAACATGGAAACCGGAAAAGTGCGTGTCATCCGCCTGACCACGGTATGCGACTTTGGAACCATTATCAACAAGATCGTGGTGGACGGCCAGGTCTACGGCGGCTGTACACAGGGTATCGGACTTGCGCTCACTGAGGACTTTGAGGATTACAGCAAACATACCACCTTAAAAGGATGCGGTATCCCTTATCCTGAGGATGTGCCTGATGACTTCAATATCATATATACGGAAACCTCCAGGCCTTTAGGCCCGTTCGGGGCATCCGGCTGCGGAGAAGGCCCGCTCACTGCCGGCCATCCGGCTATATTAAGCGCCATCTATAACGCCACCGGCGCAAGGGTACTGGAAATCCCCGCACGGCCTGAAAAGGTAAAAGAAGCCATCAACGCTTTGAAACAGTAGTTTAAAAACACCCATAGGAGGGCGCTTCGGCGCCTTCCTTACATAAAAGGCAGGAGGGATCCCATGCTTGAACTGAACCAGCAAAAATTACATGAACTGGAAGCGAAATGCACGAAAGAACAGCCGCCTGCTGCCATGGCCGCTTGTCCCCTTCATGTGGACTGCCGGGAAATATGCCGGGCCATCGCTGTCTCCGATTTTTCCAGAGCCAGAGAACTGTATGAAAAAAATGCGGTCTTTCCCGGTATTTTGAGTCATCTGTGCGAGGAACCATGCCAAAATGCCTGTATCAGAAAAGAGCACGGTGATCCCATAAGCTTACGCCTGCTGGAATGTGCCGCGCAGGCCTATGGTTCCCTGAAGAAAAAAAGAACGTTCCTCTCTAAAAGAGCTGAGAAAGCCGCAATCGTAGGAGCGGGCCTGACCGGGCTGGCTGCCGCGCTTGAATTAGGGAAAAAGGGCTATTCTGTCACCGTGTTGGAACAAGCCCGGAAACCCGGCGGTTTTCTGCTGACAGAAAGACGCCTGCCCCGGGAGATCCTGGAAAAGGACCTGGAGCGGCTGAATGAGTATAAAATTGAAATCCACACCCTTAATAGGGTTGATCATATAGAGACTCTCACGGCGCAGTACGATGCTGTTTTACTGGCCTGGGGGCTTCATACACCGGCTGTACATGCGGATGCCGTAACCTTTGCTGCCGATGAGGACAAGCTGTTTGCAGCGGGAGATGCCGTAAAAAGCAGCAGCGGAACTATACCGGATGCCATCTCTGAAGGCAGACGCGCGGCCATCTCCATGGACCGTTATCTCAAAAAAGTATCGCTCACCGCAGGCCGGGAGGGGGAAGGGGCATTTCGCACTACACTCCACGTCACGGGAAAAGATGTGGAGTCTTTAAACTCCCGCCTATCATCCCGGCTCCCCTCAAAAGAGGAGGCCGTACAGGAGGCCTCCCGCTGTCTGGAATGTACCTGTACGGACTGCATTGACGCCTGCGCCTTTATGCGCCGCTACAAAGCCTGGCCAAAGAAATATCTGAGGGAAGTATACAACAACCTGGCTATCGCCATGGGTACCAGGCACGCCAACAAAATGATAAATTCCTGCAGCCTCTGCGGGCAGTGTGCCTCTGTTTGCCCCCATGGTTTAGACCTGGGCGAGGTGATACAGGAGGCCAGGAACATCATGGTATCCCAGAATAAAATGCCTTCCTCAGCCTTTGAATTCGCCTTGAACGACCTGACCTTTTCAAACTCAGAGCACTGCTTTCTTGTGAAGCCTGACCCTGAGAATGTCAAACCCGCCTATGTGTATTTTCCGGGCTGCCAGCTTGGGGCTTCCACCCCGGAGACTGTATGGCAGTCTTACAATGACCTCCGCGCCCGCCTTTCCGGGGGAACCGGCATAATACTGGGCTGCTGCGGCATTATGGCAAAATGGGCCGGACACGGGGATATCTATAAAAAGACAATCCTGCAGCTTAAAACTGCCTGGGAAAGCCTGGGATGCCCTGAAGTGATCACCGCATGTCCTGCCTGCCTTACCTCTCTTTCGGAGGCGGTTCCGCAGATGCACTGTACAGGTATCTGGGAAATCCTGCATACGATGGGCCTGCCGGTGACAGCACATACCGGGGATATATCCCTGAGGATCCATGATGCCTGCCAGGCAAGAAATTCTCCCCGGATCAGAGAGCAGGTCAGGCATCTGGCCCATTCCATGGGATGCAGCATATCAGAAGGCCTCTATACAGGGACGTCCTCCGGCTGCTGCGGTTACGGCGGACTGACACAGTTCTCCAATCCCACACTGGCAGATGAGATGGCGGGGCAGTGCGTCTCGGATTCCGATTCTGCCTTTCTTACATACTGCATTAACTGCCGGGACCGCTTCCTCAGACAGGGAGCGGAGGCTTACCATATACTGGAACTCATTTACCCTTCTTCCCATGAAGAACACAGATGGCCTTCCTACTCTGTAAGACAGCAGAACCGTATGTACTTAAAACGCAGGCTGTCAAAAGAGCTGTGGGGGGAACAAACTAAAGGAGAGATGCCCTTGAAATTATTTTATGACAGTGAGACCGCGGACCTGCTGGAAAAACGCATGATCTTAGAGCGGGATATCTGCTCTGTCATCGAAGCGGCTGAAAAGGACCGGGAACGGATACGTGATACCAGGAGCGACCTGTGCATTGCACATAAGAAGGTGGGGAATGTCACGTTCTGGGTATGGTACCTGCCCAGGGAGGACGGATATGAGATCCGCAGGGTATATGCACATCGTATGGAAATCAAAGGGGATATGTAATGTCAGAAAAATACTATGAAACTTATGCGTTTGAACCCGGCAGCCTTGTCTGCGACAAATGCGGCACGGCGCTTGAACCGGGTGAGGTGGTGCTGCACTATATGGGAAACGATTTCCCTATTGAAATGCCGAAATGTCCTGTCTGCGGACAGGTCTTCATTCCGGAGGAACTGGCAACCGGGAAAATCCTGCAGGTAGAACAGGCATTGGAGGATAAATGACTAAATGACAGAATTAAAGGAAAATGACATCTGGGCAGACCAGGCGGCCTCCCATCCGGGAGGTAAGATGCTGACCAAAAGAATGATACAAAAGGCGCTCCAGGGAGGGTGGCTGGCAAACCACTGCCGGCTTCTGGATCTGGGTTGCGGCAGCGGGGAGACAGTAAGACTGCTCCGCGGCATGGACTTTAACGCTGAGGGCATTGATCTTAGAGCTGATCTAAACCAAGCCCATCTGGTAAGAGGGGACGCGTCCCTGCTCCCATGGGAGGCAGAAAGTTTTCAGGGGGTCCTGGCGGAATGCACTTTATCCGTAACCAGAACCGAACAGGTACTGCCTGAGGTCCTGCGGATCCTGGAGCCGGGAGGCATCTTTCTGGTATCCGATCTCTTTGAACTCGGGTGCTGGCCTTCCTGGCCTGAGAAGTATGATCTTGAGCTTTTGTATCTGGAGAATGCAACACCTTGTCTGAGAAATTACATCAGTGAGTGGATCTGGAAACAGGAACGAGCCTGTCCGCCCCTCTGTCTTGGGGGCCGGCGGATCTCTCCCGATGATCTGACTTACTACTATGCAATACTGCGAAAGAGAAAGGGGGCAGGATACTTTAATGGAACTCAGAGAATATCTGATGGAGTTAGGAATGCAGGGCTTTGAGTGCAGCCAGATCCTCATGCTGCTGGCCCTGGAAACGGATGGCTGTGAAAACCCTGACCTGGTACGGGCAATGAGCGGACTTACCGGAGGAATGGGGCACTGCCGGAAGGAATGCGGCGCACTGACCGGAGGCTGCTGCGTACTGGGATATTTCGCCGGAAGAGGAAGCACGGAGGAGATGGAACATAATCGGTTTACACAGATTGTAAAGGATTATGTAAACTGGTTTCAGGAGCAGTACGGCACTTTGGAGGGAAATACAGACTGCCGCTCCATACTGGGAGAAGATTTCTCCAAAACTTTTGCTGTATGCCTTCCCATACTGGAAGCGTGCCAGGAAAAATTGACAGCGCTTTTAAGCGAGAATGGTGTGATTGATTGAGTGAAAAAAAATACGAAAATATTTATGTACTGATCGCGGCTGCCGGTTGTTCCCGGCGCATGAAGCAGTTTAAGCCGCTGCTGCCGCTGCATGACATGTGTATTCTGGAGTCCACCCTGAAGAATTTTCAGGATGCGGGACTGCACAATATTATAACTGTTGTGGGATACCGGAAACAAAAGATGATTCCCATTCTGAAAAAAGCCGGTGTCCTTATTGTGGAAAATAACGCCTATGACGAGACAGACATGCTGGAGTCCATACGTCTCGGACTGCAGTCCGTCCCGCCCCGGGCCGATGCCGTATTTCTATGCCCTGCTGATGTGGCCCTTGTGTCCCCTTTTACCGTACAGGAACTCATTGCACATCACAGGGCATTTCCGTCTTCTGTTCTGCTGCCTACTTATCACGGGGAATGCGGGCACCCGCCCCTTTTTACCAGGCCTGTCATGGAGGCCCTGACTCACTACAAGGGGGATAAGGGGATGCGCGGTGTGCTGGAGATGTTTCAGGATGACACAGAAATCCTTGAAGTACCTGATCCGGAGATCCTGGAGGATGCAGATCTGCCCAAGGACTATGAACGCCTGAAGGCTGCCGCAAAGAACAGGGCAGTTCCCAGCGTCCGGGTGTGTGAGGATATATGGGATTACGTGAAGACGCCTTCCCGGGTCCGGGCGCACTGCAGAGCGGTGGAGAGAACCGCACTGAAACTTGCAGAAGCATATGAAGCCCAACACGATAGCCGGAGCAGCAGCCTTATAGATATTACGGTGCTGTCAAGGGCAGCACTTCTGCATGATATGCTGAAAACACAGCCACACCATGCCAAAGCCGCTGCGGACATGCTGGAACTTATGGGATACTGCGGTGTGGCCGGATGTGTGCGGTACCACAAGCAGCTTCCCACGCATTTTCGGGACACTGTGAATGAAACCACCTTGCTCTATCTGGCTGACCGGCTGGTGATCGAGGACCGAAGTGTAAGTCTTGCGGAACGTTTCCTGCAGAAGAAGGCAGGATTTACAGGAAATACGGAGGCACTGGAATGTCTGGAAAGAGACAGGAAAACCGCGGAACATCTGTATGAATTGATAAGGGGTGAAAAGCCATGATCTATCTGAACAACTCTGCAACCTCATTTCCAAAACCGCCTGCATACGCGGACGCCTGGGCCAAGACCGCAGGAAAAATACCGGGGCACGGAGTCCGTTCCACGTACCGTGAGGGAAAAGAAAATACATCATGCCGCCAGCGTCTGGCAAAGATGCTGGGTATTGATGACAGCAGACAAATCATATACACACTGAACGCCACTCACGCCCTGAATATGGGGCTGCTGGGCTTCCCCTGGGCGCCGGGTGATGTGGTCCTGACAAGCCGGGCTGAACATAACTCTGTACTGCGTCCTCTTTACTTTCTGCAGAAAAAGGGCCTTATCCGTTATTATGAGCTGGATACAGACAGAAGCGGACGGCTGGACATGGCAGTTTACCGTGAAGCCCTGAAAACCTTTCATCCCCGTATGGTCGTGATCACCCACGCCTCCAATGTAACCGGAGCCGTGAATGATATTCCCGTTATTGCCGGGGAAGCCAAAAAAGCGGGGGCCGCGGTCTTTTTGGACGCCGCACAGACAGCCGGGCTGATACCGGTCCTGCCTGCCTTATGGGGTGTGGATATGGCTGCGCTCACAGGGCACAAATATCTTCTGGGACCACAGGGTACCGGAGCGCTGTATGTCTCCCGTGATATAACTCTTCAACCTGTTTATACAGGAGGCACCGGCATCCATTCGGATCTGGACGAGATGCCGGAGGAATATCCCATCCGGCTGGAGGCAGGCACCCAGAATGAACAGGGCATGGATGTGCTGGGGGAAATGCTTGCCTGGGCAGAAGAACATCCCTTCAACCCGGGGCAGATACTGGACTATTCTTATATGCTGGAAGACACGCTGAAAGGGCTTGGATGTTCTGTAGTTCCGGTATCCGGAAACCGCACGCCTGTGGTAACTTTTACTTCGCCAGACTATTCACCTGCTGATATCGGGGATATGTTAAGCGGCAGCTTTGACATTATCTGCCGCACCGGACTTCACTGTGCCCCACATATTTTTCCCTGTATAGGAGCGGGAAGGGATGGGACGGTGCGGTTCAGCCTGTCCAGATTCACTTCACTGATGGAGGTTCAGGAGGTCATAGGGGTGTTAAAGGAGATTTTCAATGGGAATTAAAATACTGGACTGCCAAAGGGCAGATAACTGTTTTGCAGATGCCAAATCTTACGCCTATACACTCTCTTCCCCTGTGGATGACCGTCTCTTAAAGCTTCTGTCCGGCTGGGGAAGGATTAAGGTGCGCAGAGATTTCAGAAGGCCGTTCTTCACGCTGGACACAGACCAAGGGATCCGGGTAAAGGGGATTCTCAATGAACCCATCATTAAGGCCGGATTTTCCGGGGATGACTGGGAGGAAATGAAGATGGAGTTTGAAAAACGGCTGTGTGGTTGTGAGGACTCTGCGGAAGGCTGTGAAGGCTTAGGAGAATGCTGTGGCGGTGCTGCGGATTGCCGTGATGGGACTATAGAAGGCTGTGATGGGACTGCGGATCGCTGTGGCGGTGCCGCGGATTGCTGTAATGGGACTGCCGAAAACTGTGATGGGACTGCGGATTGCTGTAATGGGACTGTCGAGGACTGTGATGGGATTGCGAATTGCTGTGATGGGACTGCGGATTGCTGTGATGGGAGTAAACAGGGCTTTCTGGGATATACAGAGAGTGTCTGCCCTGTCTGTCTTAAAAAGCTGGAAGCCCGGAAGGTGCGGACAGGGAATCAGGTGTTTTTGGAAAAATCCTGCCCGGAGCATGGTGATTTCCGCGCGCTTATCTGGAATGGTGCCCCTGCCTATGAGACCTTTGACAGAGAACGCTGTTTTGTATCCCCTGTGGCACCTGCTGTCAAAGCAGACAAAGGCTGTCCCGATGACTGCGGGCTCTGTGCCCAGCACAGACAGCGTACCTGCTGTGTGCTGCTGGAGGTGACGAACCGCTGTAACCTGGAATGTCCTGTTTGCTTTGCCTCCTCCCGGGCCGAAACAGATGCGCAAACGGCAGGGTCCGAAAATGAGCCTGACCTGGAAAATATCCGGCATCGTTTTGAGGCCATGATGAGCATGGGCGGCCCCTTTAATATCCAGCTTTCCGGCGGGGAACCTACTATGCGCAATGACCTGGCAGATATTATCCGTATGGGTAAGGAGACAGGATTTCCATTTTTCCAGCTCAATACAAACGGAATCCGGATCGGGAAAGATCTTGCTTATTTGAAGGAGTTGGCAGATGCTGGACTTGACTGTGTGTTTCTGCAGTTTGACGGACTGAGGGAGGAGACGTACAGGGCACTTCGGGGCCGGGAACTCCTGAAAGAAAAAATGGATGCCATTGCGGCCTGTGAACGTGCCCGTGTGGGAGTTGTACTGGTACCTGTGATTGTTCCGGGGATCAATGACGGGGAGGTGGGGGATATCCTTAACTTCGCGCTGGAACATATGCCGGCTGTGAGAGGCGTACACTTTCAGCCTGCCAGCCAGCTCGGCAGATATGACCCCCTGCTTTCCAAGAAGCATTTTACCCTGCCTGACCTGCTTCGGGCCATCGAGACCCAGACCGGGGGAAAGATGAAGGCAGAACATTTTTCACCGGGAAATGCGGAAAATCCTTACTGCTCCTTCAGCGGAAATTTCATACTCCGAAAAGACGGAACTCTGCAGCCGTGGCGTAAGGAAAAGACCTGTGGATGCGGCACCAAGGACGCTTCCCGGAAAGCCAGGGAATTTGTAGCAAGGCAGTGGGCAGCTCCCTCTGAACCATGCTGCTGTTCTGATTCACCGTTTCACAGCAGATCGGCCTGTTGTGACACCAGTTCACTTGATGATTTTCTGGAACGCCTGGAACATGATACCTTGGCAGTATCGGCCATGGGCTTTATGGATGCCTGGACCCTGGACCTGGATCGGTTAAAGGAGTGCTATATCCATGTGGTCACAGGGGAAGAACCGGTTCGTCTGATCCCATTTTGCGCCTATAATCTGACTGCACAGGACGGGACCTGCAAATATAGGGGACATGAGAAAGGAAACTGAAAATGCCCATAAAAACATGTGTGTTAGATGACTGGATAGCGAAAAAAGAAAATATCACCCTTTCTTCCCGAAAGGAATTAAATAGCTGGCATCTGGAAAGAATACGTGCTCTGCTTTCCTTTGCGGGGGAGAACAGCCCCTGGTACAGAAAAAAATTGACCGGATTCCCTCTGCCAAGATCCCTGGAGGCGTTCGCATCCTTTCCCACAATGGACGGAACGGATTTAACTGACGCCGGACTGTCCCTGCTGTGTGTTTCACAGGGGGAGATCAGCCGGGTAGTTACTTTGCATACTTCAGGCACGGAGGGGCTGCCTAAACGTATTTTTTATACGGCTTCTGACCAGGAACTGACCGTAGATTTTTTTCATCACGGAATGGCTGGGCTGACAAAAGCGGAGGAAACTGTGATGGTATTCCTGCCCTTTAAAAAGAAAGGAAGCGTGGGGGATTTGCTCATGCAGGGGCTTAGGCGGCTGGGCGCAAATCCCATTGGCTTCGGAATCATAAGCAGCCTGGAGGACTGCGCGGCTCGCTTACTTGAAAGGCAGGTCTCCTGTGCCGTGGGAATTCCGGTTCAATTTCTGGCACTGGCGGAATACTGCAGGCAGCAGCATATAAAGCTGCCTTTGAAAACTGTGCTTTTAAGTACCGATCACCTGCCGCTTCCGGTGCGGGAGAGAATATCCTCCGGTCTTGGATGTGAGGTATTTGATCATTTCGGCATGACAGAGACAGGACTTGGAGGTGCCCTGGAGTGCAGTGTGCATAAGGGAATGCATATCCGGGAAAATGATATTTATGCGGAAATCCTGCATCCGGTCACACATGAGGTCCTAAAAGACGGTTCGTGGGGTGAACTTGCAGTCACTACGCTTACCAGAAGGGGTATGCCTCTTCTGCGATACCGCACTGGGGATCTTGCCAGGTTCCTTCCCGGTTCCTGTGCCTGCGGAAGTGTATTAAAACGTCTGGAATGCGGAGGGAGGATCAGGGAGAACGGCCTGACCGTAAAACTGGATGAGGCCTTGTTCTCCATAGATACTCTGGTTGATTATGAACCGGAATATGAACCGATGGAAAAAACGCTTTCCTTGAAGCTGAAATTTATGGGAAACGGATTCTGTGAAGATCAGGCAAATATTGAAATGAAAGTAAAAAGGGCAGTCTTTGGACAGGGACTAAATCTGGTTTTTGAAAGGATACTGGTATCCTATTACAGCGTGGATAGATTTTTAGATGCTTATGCAGGAAAAAGGAGCATTAAGATAAGGGGGAAGTGATGAGGCTTATTTTTATGCGGCACGGTATTCCCGATCTTATGTACGGGAACGGAAACTGTACAGGACAGGCAAAATGTGTGGGACAGACCAATTATCCCCTGTCGGCATCCGGATGCGGCAAGATAGAGAAAAGCGCTCTGGAGCTGAAAGAGAATAATACTCCTCATGTGATTTACAGCAGCCCTCTGCTGCGCTGTGTACAGAGTTCCTGTATACTGAGGCCGTATTTTGATTGTGGGATTTATTTTACCGAAGGCCTGGCGGAGATTTATATGGGAGAATGGGAAAATCTGCTTTTTTCTGAGATAAAAGCCAGATACCCGCAGGAGTATCACAGACGGGGGTGTGCAATGGGAGATTATTGTGTGCCGGGCGGAGAATCCTTCCGGGAAGTCCAGATGCGGGCGGCGGCGGTTGTTCGCCAGGCTGCAGCGGCCGCAGCGGCGGATGATACGATTCTCTTTGTAACCCATATAGGGGTGATACGAAGCCTGTTGTGTCTGTATGAGGACAGGCCCCTTGCACATTTGTTTGAATACTCCCTGGATTACGGCGAATATGTGGAGGTGTCTCCATCCGTTTTTTAAATACGGGGGCAGCGGCAGTATATCCGCCGCTGTCGTATTTTTATATTTCGCCGTATTTCTATCTTTCACCGTATTTCTATATCTCACCGCATTTCTATATCCCACCGCATTTCTATATCTCAACGCATTTCTATATTTCAACGCACTGCTATATCTCAACGCATTTCTATATCTCAACGCATTTCTACATCTCAACGCATTTCTATACCTCAACGCATTTCTATATCTCAACGCATTTCTATATCTCAACGCATTTCTATATCTCAACGCATTTCTATATC
>ENA-UAPG01000334-UAPG01000334.1-human-gut-metagenome-genome-assembly--contig:-NODE-334-length-15372-cov-11.226676_pt1 | contig 15372 bp, 12 predicted proteins | sample MGYA00243478_ERZ654573 | MGnify/ENA primary metagenome ERZ654573 (study PRJEB26926, sample SAMN06164711) | human gut metagenome | biome: ENVO:00009003; feature: ENVO:2100002; material: ENVO:00002003... | reverse complement strand
GCTCCTGTAGCTCCCGTGGCTCCTTTCTCTCCAGCCGCTCCGGTAGCTCCCGTGGACCCCGTTGCTCCCTTTTCTCCAGCCGCTCCGGTAGCACCGGTAACTCCAGCCGGAATCGTAAATAACAGTTGGGCCCCATTAGGCGTAAATGTTTCATCAACAGCGGCGTCCGTTCCCGGGTCACCGGTCACTGTTCCTGCCACAGTGATCACAGGCGTCATACCTGTGGCCCCGGTAGCCCCGGTTGCACCTCGCGATCCATCGGCTCCTGTAGCGCCTGTTGCTCCCCGCAATCCATCCGCTCCTGTAGGCCCCGTGGCTCCTCGCATTCCGTCTGCTCCCGTTGCGCCCGTAACCCCTCTGGGTCCGATTGGTCCCATTGGCCCAATGGGTCCCATAGGACCTTCCGGGCCGGGACAGCAGCATCTTTTCCCATGACATATGGGACAACATCTTGTGTCCTCACATCCTGCTGCATGCACATTATTATCTCTGTCCGCCGCAGCACTCTCTTCTTTTCCATATCTACAATTATCACTCATAATATCACATCCATTTCTTTTAGCAGTTCAAGACTGCTAATACATTGTATGTTAATGTCAAATGGATGTTCAAAACTTAATAAATTCAGGTTCTTCCCCGAAAATAATTTCTATTATATAAAACAGCCGGGGAATCCGGCTTATACTCCCCTGCCCTGTCGTTATAGGCCTCCGCCTCCGCGTACCTCCCCAACCTATCACAGCAGACACAAAGCTGCATTGCCGGGATGTAATTGTAACAGTCCGGAAGCACAAAGCCTCCCCTGGTTAAATCCATTTTGCATTCCAGTGCAGTTTTATACCAAAACTCAGCGATTTCATACCTGCCTTCTTCCATGAAATATTTTCCAATATCACAGCAGATCTCTGCCCTGGGCACATCGTATTCCAGGCTTTTCAAAAGCGTTCTCAACGATACGGCACGTTCCCCTGTTTTCTCATAACATTCTGCCATGACCCTACATGCCTCTATCTTATTTTCGATCCATGCATCCGCCCGTTCCAAAAAACCCCGGAGCGTCTCTGCCGCCTCCTTATATTCCTCATGATAATAAAGTTCACGGGCATAATAATATAACTCACGGGCATTGAGGCATTTCCCCTCTGCAAGCATTTTTTTATAAATATTGAGATTCCTGTCCGGATTCCCAATACCTGTTTTTTTATGGGAAACAGCCACATCTGAGTAAACAATATTTCCCTCTGGCGCTATCACCTCATGTACGGCTCCCTGCCACAAAAATCCCCGCAGATTCCGTATCAGACGCTCTCTGTAATATCCCAAAACAGCATTCCCATTTTCATCAAAACCCGTGTCGTACCGCATCATCACAATGTCCGTATCCGGGGACAGTTCACGTTTCAGCTTCAAAAAAGCCCCTCTGTCTTTTTCAGACAAAACATCATCCGCATCCATCCACATACAATACTCCATAGATGCCTTGGAAAACGAAAAATTCCTGGCCTCTGAAAAATCATCCGTCCATGGAAAAGAATATACTTTTTTGGTATATTGGCCAGCAATCTCTTTTGTTCTGTCCTTTGACCCGGTATCCACAATAATGATCTCATCCACCAGGTCCCTGACCCCTGACAGACAGCGCTCCAGTACCTTCTCCTCATCCCTGACAATCATACATAAACTCACAGATATCATGCCTTCCATCTTCCTTCTCACGCAGTTCGACCCTCTGGATCCAAGAGCCGTCTCGTTACACAATATGCCGCTGTATGCCTAATCGTCCATAATAAAAATCAGAAAAGGACATGATCCTTGATCACGTCCTTAAAATAGCACTCAATATATACTGGCTGTTCGGGAAATTCTTATGGGTAATATCCTCCAGACGGATCAAATCCACGTCCAGCCACAATTCTTCCGCAACGATCATTAGATGAGAAAACATGATACCAAAATTAAATTCCTCATATTTGCCCAGGTGGTTCATATTATGCTTCTTGGCAAACACGTGAATTCTGTTATCATAAACTACAAACCGCCACGGCTGGCTGTTCATACTGGAAGGAGCCAGGCGTGCGGAATCCAGAAGCTGCTTCATCCACTGCCTCGGAACCTCCTTGTACACACAGAGGTCCTGCAGGTCCATGCGCTTGGCCTCCACGGCCTTTCTGGTATGGCTGCCCCGGCTGTATCCAAATGCCATGAGGATCACAAATTTCAGATTCCCCTTGTGCGGATTCCCTGCCTTTGGCTTCACACCGCCAAAGAAACAGGTCCCCAGCCCTTTGGCACACATAAAGAGCGCAAGCTGCTCCATAATATAACCCGCGTTCATCATGGCCCGGTCTTTCTCCTCTGAGTAAAAGGCAATATAATACGGAGCCTTTATGCCCAGCAGATGTATTCTTTTATTTTGTCCCTTAGTATTATCTATAATAGAAATCTCCGTATGGATACCGGGATTTAACCCTTCAATCTGGCTGTAATACTCTCTGATCTCATTCAGCAGAGCAGCCTTCACCGGTTCCATCTCATAGCTTCGGACTGATTTCCTTGAAAATATCGCTTCGTATAAGTTCATACTCTCACCTTTTAATTTTTCCGTAACAATATTGTAACATATAATCGGGGAATTGCAATGCCTAAATCGAGGGTTTTTCAAATTCTTTTGTATTTTTTTTAAAACTTATTGACAATGGGCTTATAAACGCGTATTATTGTATTAAGCAATTAGTACAGTAATACAGGAGGTGTTACATTATATGTCGTGGAAACTAAATCCAGATCGGCCTGTCTATGTACAGCTGATCGAGCGTATCACAACCGATATCATCGCCGGCATCTATCTGCCGGGGAGTAAACTTCCATCTGTGCGGGACCTGGCACAGACTGCCGGTGTGAATCCCAACACAATGCAGAAAGCCTTGTCAGAGATGGAACGTACGAACCTGGTATACAGCCAGAGAACCAGCGGAAGATTCATTACGGAGGACCTTAGTATGATAGATAGTCTGAAAACAGAACTTGCATCTGAACAAGTCAAAGAGTTTCTTGAAAAAATGGAAAAAATAGGCCTGTCTAAAGAGGACATCATAGGGCTGATCCCAAAAGTGAGCGAGGAGGAGAAAAAATGAGTACGATTTTTGACTGCCGGGGCCTGACAAAACGTTACGGCAATAAACTGGCACTCGACCACATCGACTTATCACTGGAGCGTGGTAAAATTATCGGTCTGCTTGGCCCAAACGGCAGCGGCAAGACCACATTGATCAAACTGCTGAACGGGCTTCTGGTTCCCACTGAGGGTGAAATCTTTATTGACGGCAAGGCACCCGGTGTGGAGACAAAGAAGATCGTATCCTATCTGCCGGAACGCACTTATCTGAACCGCTGGATGAAGGTCTCTGATCTGATCTCCTATTTCTGTGACTTTTATGCGGATTTCGACAGGTCCCGGGCTTATGATATGCTGCAGAAGCTGAATATCAACCCTAACGACCGTTTAAGCACCATGTCCAAAGGTACTAAGGAAAAAGTACAGCTCATACTGGTCATGAGCCGCAGAGCCAGCCTGTACTGCCTGGATGAGCCAATCGCGGGCGTGGACCCTGCAGCCAGGGATTATATCCTTTCCACTATTATCAACAACTACGACGAAAATGCAACCATCCTTATTTCCACTCATTTGATCTCCGATGTGGAAAATATTCTGGATGATGTGATCTTTATTCAGAACGGCCATATCCGCATGCAGGACAGTGTGGACAATATCCGCCTTGCAAAAGGCATTTCTGTGGATAGTCTGTTCCGGGAGGTGTTCAAATGTTAAAGAAACTATTCAAATATGAGTGGAGGTCTGTTTCCACACTACTATTTATTGTACACGGAGCGCTTTTAGTTTATGCACTTATCGGGCGTATGGGATATCAAATTTATTTTTCAAAATATCTCTCTGATTCCAGCAACACCGTCATGGGAATCACAACTATGTTTTATGTGACCGTTTATGTTTTGGGGATCATGGCAGTCCTGCTCATGACCATGCTCTATCTGGCGATGCATATACAGAAGAGTTTCTTTTCCGATGAGGGCTACCTGACCCACACGCTTCCGGTATCACCCACACAGCTTTTGCTGTCTAAAATGTTTATCTATTGGATCTGGACAATACTTGACATTATTTTTGTAGTCATCTCCATCGGTATCCTGCTGATCAATAAGGATACCTGGCCTGCTTTCACTCATGTATTGGGGGAAATGTGGCACTCCCTCAGTTCCCTGAGCGGATTTTCGGATATCATGAATACCATTATCTACCTGCTGTCCATTTTCATTGATTTCTTCTGCTTCTCTACGGGGCTGTTGATCTTTGCCATCTGCCTGGGCAGCCAATTTAAGACTCATAAAGTCATGGGGTCCGTACTGTCCTTCTTTGGCATTGTTATTGTAAGCAATATCGTAAATCTTATCATTAGCGGAATCACTCTTCCCGGTGGGATCGGAGCAACCCTAATGGTCACACGTGCCGGTGAGACTGTCGTAAACTATTCTTATATCGTGGAAACTATATGGTATCTCTTAGCCGGTATTTTCTTCTTCTTTGGCAGCAGATACATCTTGTCAAAAAAACTGAATCTGGAGTAAGGCATCAGAAAAAAATGGCACAGAACCTGTTCGCAAGGTTCTGTGCCATCTCTTTTTATATCCTGCTGCAATGGATACAGCATCTTTACAAATACATTTCTTATGCCATTCTGATCTTCTGTCCCACAAGGCTCTTCACTGAGTAATTACCGTTTCCACCTTCCACATGTACCAGGATCTCTTCGTCACAGCACCGGGCATGGGCTTTCATTACGGTATTTCCTTTGCAGTCCGGAATTTCCACTTCCGCTTCTTTTCCATCCGCAAATACAGACAGAAGGAGGGTCACACCGTCCGCAAAATCATACTCCGCTTCCCGGTCATTGTTTCCTATGGGCAGAATAGTATTTTCTTTCACCATGAGCGGCAGGGAATGATAGTCATGGACTTCCTTATACCAGGTTCCGCCTTCCCGTGTCTCCCCTGTGATCAGGTTCACCCAGGTTCCCTTTGGCAGATAGTAATCCACTTCGCCTGACTCCTTAAAGATGGGAGCAGCAAGCAGAGAAGGACCGAACATATACTGGCGGTCCAGTGTGTCGCAGGCTCTGTCCTGGGGGAAATCCAGGAACATGGGCCGCAGAACCGGTGTCCCGTATGTATGGGAGCGCACAGCCTGCCCGTACAGATACGGCATAAGACGACATTTCAGGTTGACAAATTCTTTCAGCACCACGCAGGCTTCCTCATCAAAAAGCCACGGCACGCGGTAAGAGGAAGAACCGTGCAGACGGCTGTGTGAACTTAAAAGCCCGAATTGGCACCAGCGTTTGTAAATATCCGCGGGAGCTGTCTGCTCAAATCCACTGATATCATGGCTCCAGAAACCGAAACCGCTGAGAGAAAGGGACAATCCGCCCCGCAGGGTCTCCGCCATGGAAACATAGGTAGCTGAGCAGTCACCACCCCAGTGTGCCGGGAATTTCTGTCCGCCTACGGTGGCAGAACGGGCAAAGAGGACAGCATCGCCTTTTCCTCTTTCTTCCTCCAAAAGTTGGAATACCGTCTGATTATATAAATAGGTATAGTAATTGTGCATCTTAACCGGGTCTGAGCCGTCAAAATAAGCAATATCCTTTACAGGCACCCTTTCACCGAAGTCTGTCTTAAAGCAGTCCACCCCCATGTCCAAAAGTGTCTTCAGTTTGCTCTGATACCATGCACAGGCATCCGGATTGGTGAAATCCACAAGTCCCATTCCCGGCTGCCACAGATCTGTCTGCCATATACTTCCGTCTGTGCGTTTTACCAGATATCCATTCTTACTGCCTTCCTCAAACAGACAGGATCTCTGGGCAATATAAGGGTTGATCCATACGCAGATTTTCAAACCTCTGTCATGGTACCTCTGCAGCATGGATTTGGGATCAGTGGTCACATTTGGGTCCCATTTGAAGTTACACCACTCAAAAGCCTCCATCCAGTAACAGTCAAAATGGAACACATGCAGCGGAATATCCCTGTCAGCCATCCCCTGTATAAACCCGGAGGTGGTGTCCTCATCATAATCTGTTGTGAAGGAAGTGGTGAGCCAAAGGCCAAAGGACCAGGCCGGAGGCAATGCCGGTTTTCCGGTCAGCTCTGTATATTTTTCCACGGTCCCCATTGGGCTTTGCCCGCTGATGAAATAATAGTCCAGGCGCTCCCCTTCCACAGAGAACTGGATCCTCTCCACCTTCTCGCTGGCGATCTCGTAAGCAACGTCCCCCTCATTGTCCACCAGGACGCCATATCCCTTGTTGGTAATGTAAAACGGTATATTTTTGTAGGCGATCTCACTGGCTGTGCCGCCGTCTTCATTCCACATCTCAACGGTCTGCCCGTTTTTCACAAACGGTGTAAAACGCTCGCCAAGGCCGTATACATACTCATCCACATCAATGAGAAGCTGTTCCACCATATAATTCTTACCGGTTTCCCTGTTATGCATGTGTGCAAGATTGCGGAAGCTGGACTCTGTCAGGAATTTCTCCCCCTCGTAAAAAGCAAGCTTGTACGCATTGGGGGTCTTGTGGATCACAGCTTTCAAACTGCCGCTTGCAAAGGTAAGACAATCCTCTGTCTCGGTGATCTCTGCATGGGGATGGTCATTTTTTATTTCCGCAAAAGGCCCTTTATAAAGCGCGCCTGCATGGTGAACGGCAGACACCTTGATAACCCCCTCCATGGGTGTTGAAAGAGTGACGGTCAGCATGGGAATATTAAGGGCATCCCCTCTGCCCGCAATATGCTTTCCGGGAAGATAAACCACCAGTTCATCTCCCTTAACGGTATGGCCCGCGTATTCTACGGCGTAGGCCGGGGTCATTTCGTCTCTTAACAGCCAATATCCATTGGTAAATCTCATAGCTGTGATTCCTCCAGTTCTTCTATTTTTGGTTCATGCTTTTTCAGTACCCGCTCCATAAATTCAGAACAGAGCAAAGCCGCTCCTCCCGGCACAACGATCATGGTATAGGGTATCCATGCCACGATGGCGGCGGAGGATACCAAAATAAACAGCAGCACAACCGTTGTCAGGAAATAACGCCCTGTCATGAACATGGACAGCTTCAAAATCCATCCCATCGGCATTTCAAATCTGGAAAGCGCAGGGAAGGCATAGCAGAGCATGCCCGCTGCATATATACTGACACCATAGTACAGACAGATAAAAAACAATCCTATATATCCTGAAGTCTCTGCCTGCAGGATCCCCACATTTAACTGCAGGATAAACAATACCACCGCAAAAAGTATTTCAAGAAGGATACCATCCTTTAAATTCCTTCTGTATGATCTCAGAAACTCTTCCAGTACATATCCCTCTTCTTTTTTGATCACCTTCACTGCAGTATAGTACATGGCAGTTGTAGATACACCGATCGTTATGATGGGGAGACATCCAATCAGCCAGAATAAACTCAATACAATTGTATTGAATATCTTATCTATCACCTTTACATATTTACCGTCATAACCAAATATCGTACCATTGCCCATATGTCATCCCTGCTTTCTTTCCTTTTCTTTCACCTGCCGGCAGACAGCCTGCTCTGCCCGTCTGCCGGATCCGTTTAAAAAATGTCTTCCAGTTCCCCTGCCTTTACAAATACCGGAATGCTGTCATACGGAGCAGCGCACGTATACCCGGCACCGCCGTCGTATATCCTGTTGTCATTGATGTTCTTCCATTTTCCCTCCGGCAGATAAACATTCCGTTCTCTGACCCCTTCATACAGTACAGGGCAGACCAGCACTTTACTTCCGAACATATATTGGTCTTCGATCTCCCATGCTTTTTTGTCATCCGGGAAATCATAGAACAACGGACGCATGATGGGTGTCCCTTTTTCATGGGCATCCTGCATCAGTGTCTTCACATACGGGCGCATCTTCTCACGCAGTTCCATATACTTTTTGCAGATTCCGTATACTTCTTCCCCGTAGCTCCACACCTCGTTTTCCGCTCCGCTTATATGTTTTCCTCCTCCCGTAGTTCCAAGAGGCGCTTTGAACGGTTCACGGAATCCGTGCAGCCTCATGACCGGGCAGAACGCACCAAAGGCAAACCATCTGACAAAACACTCTTTAAATGCATCATCATGGATGTTGCCGCCATGGAAGCCGCCGATATCAGTTGTCCACCACGGAATACCGGCGATTCCCATGTTAAGTCCTGCTGCAAGCTGGTTTCTCAGCGCGCGGAAAGAGGAGTCAATATCACCGGACCAAACCAGAGCACCGTATTTCTGGCTGCCTGCCCATGCGCAGCGGAGAAGATTCACAATGTTCTCCTGCCCCTGTGCCTCCATGCCCTCATACGCCATACGCGCGTAATATTTGGGATATAAATTTCCCACTTCCATATCTGCACCCAGGAAATAGCGGTAATGTTCAAATTCATATCCTGTAAATTCAGGCTCTGCCTCATCCAGCCAGAAGATTTTAATACCCAGGTCATAATAATTTTTCTTTATCTTTTCCCACACATAATTTCTTCCGTCAGGGTTGGTCACATCTATGATGCAGGCATCCCCAAGCTGTCCAATCCGTTTTCCATACTCCGAGCGGGTCAGATAGCCCAGTTCCGTCATTTCCTCATAATTCTCGCTCTCCGCATCCACGGTAGGCCAGATGGATACCATCAGTTCAATCCCCATCTCTTTTAATTCCCTGACCATGGCTGCCGGGTCCGGCCAATAGTCTTGATCGAATTTCCAGTCTCCCTGATGGGGCCAGTGGAAGAAATCCACAACGATGACATCTATGGGAAGGCCTCTCCTCTTATATTCCCTGGCAACCTCCAGGATCTCATCCTGGGTCTGGTAACGCAGCTTACACTGCCAGAATCCCATGCCGTAATCCGGCATCATGGGAACTTTTCCGGTGGCATCCGCATAGGCCTCCTCGATCTCAGCCGGGGTATCCCCCGCGGTGATCCAGTAATCCATCTGCTTGGTTGACTCTGCGATCCATTCCGTAACGTTTTTTCCGAAAGTCACCTGACCAATAGCCGGGTTATTCCAGAGGATCCCATATCCCCTGTCTGACAGGGCAAACGGAACACTTGCCTGTGAGTTCCTGTGAGCAAGCTCAATGATACAGCCTTTCACATTCAGATATGGCTGCTGATACTGTCCCATACCGTAAAATTTCTCATTCTCATATGCTTCAAACCGAACGGTCAGTTTAAAATTATCGGAGCACTGGCGGGGATGGAAGGTGCGGGGTACGATCTCCAGCGCGCTGGCAAATTTGCCGCTTCCCTCATACATGTCCCTGGTACGGTCATACTCTTCCAAAAGGAGCTTTCCATCCTGATTATAATATTGAAGCACCCCGTTGTCCATGACTTTACAGGTTAATCTGCCGTTGGTGATAACCGCCTTTTTCCCCTCAATGGAAATCTGTACATCTGTGTCCTTTGGCTCAAGAAGCGCACTGTCTGTATCAGGAATAAATTCACTTCGCTGTGTGGCACGCACACGCAGGCTGTTCTCCCCCCACGGCTCGATCAGGAGTAATTCCTTATCCTGCCTTCTGTATAACTTGTTACCCACTTGTTTCAGCATTCAAATACCTCCTCTTTCCAGAGTTGTTTTAAGCCTGCCCAAATCCGTTATCAGGCACACTCCGGTCTTGTTTTCATATTTTGCAAAAGGGCTGCAACAGTTTTACGTGCAGCAGCCCCTTCCATTTAGAAGTTCAATTCATAATCATCTTAGAAGTTCAATTCATAATCATCTTTTGTAAAAAGCGGAATCTGATCAATAGGTGCAGCCACAGCCACTGTCTGTCCGCCCTGATAAGTCTCGCCTGTCCATACATGTTTCCAGGAAGCCCCCGCAGGAAGATATACTTCTTTTTCCTTCTGGCCTTTTTCCATGACCGGGGCAACTAATAGTTCAGGTCCGAACATATACTGTGTCTCATTTTCCCAGCACATTTTATCCTCCGGGAAATCATAGAACAGAGGCCTCATGACAGGAGTTCCCTTTTCATGGGCTTCCTCCATCAGACTGCGCACATAGGGGCGCATGGCTTCCCGCATCTCAATGTATTTCCTGCAGATTTCATAAACCTTATCCCCGTAGGACCAGATTTCATTGGGTGCTCCGGATACACACGCTGCGCCGCCTGTTGTCCCATACTGAGGCTGATATGGCATACGGTAGCCGTGCAGCCGCATAACCGGGCAGAAGGTACCGTATTCAAACCATCGGATCAGCACCTCATGGAAGTCCTCATCGTAGATGTTTGCTCCGAAAAATCCTCCGATATCCGTTGTCCACCACGGAATCCCCGCGATTCCCATATTAAGCCCTGCTGCGAACTGGTTCTGAAGGCTCTCAAAGGAGGAATGGATATCCCCTGACCATACCAGTGCTCCGTATCTCTGGCTTCCTGCCCATGCACAACGCAGCAGATTGACAATATTCTCCTGCCCCTCTTTTTTCATACCTTCAAAGAAGGTCTGTGCATACATTGCCGGATAGATATTTCCAATCTGGACATTCGGCCCCAGATGATAGCGGTAGTTCTCAAAATCATACACCGTATATTCCGGTTCTGCTTCATCCAGCCAGAAAATCTTCACACCCTTGTCATAATAGTTCTGCTTTGCCTTATTCCACACATACTCTCTGGCTTCCGGATTGGTCGGGTCATACTGGATGGTGTTGCCCATATAAGTGTTGTCAATGCGGACACCTTTTTCCACCCGTGTGAGAAGGCCTTTTGCCTTCATCTCCTCAAAATTCTCACTTTTATAGTCCACCATAGGCCAGATGGAAACCATCAGTTCTATTCCCATCTCCTTTAGCTCTGCGATCATAGCATCCGGGTCAGGCCAGTATGTCTCATCAAATCTCCAGTCCCCCTGTTTCGGCCAGTGGAAGAAATCCACGACAATGACGTCAATGGGAATCTGGCGGCGTTTATACTCTCTGGCCACCTCCAAAAGTTCTTCCTGTGTCTGGTATCTGAGCTTACACTGCCAGAATCCCATGCCGTATTCAGGCATCATGGGAACTTTTCCTGTGGCATCCGCATAGGCTTCTTCAATTTCGGCGGGGGTATCCCCTGCTGTGATCCAATAATCCAATTTCTTAGTGGATCTTGCTTCCCATGTGGTAATATTTTTATTAAAGCTCACACGGCCCACTGCCGGATTATTCCATAAAAATCCATAACCCAGAGATGACAATGCAAAGGGCACGCTGGCCTGTGAATTTCTGTGTGCCAGCTCCAGCTCCGCCCCTTTTACGTTTAAGAACTTCTGCTGGTACTGTCCCATACCGTAAAGCTTCTCCTCAGGATTGGATTCAAACCGCATGGTGAGCTGGTAATCGCCTCCGATGATAGGTTTAAATTCCCTCGCCTCAACCTCCAGGGAACTACAGGTATCTGCAAACATGTCCTCTCTGTTGCGGACATATTCTTCCAGAAGCACTTCCCCTTTCCAGTTGTAAAAGGTTATCTTTCCGATATTATTTACTACTGCTTTGATATTCCCATTGGTGATCTCTGCGGAAAAATCATGTATCACAACTTTGGCTTCCTGGCATCCCTCCGGTTTACCGTCCAGTGCCCAAAGCTCCTCCGGCATCTGGGGCATCTTGGAGGCGCGGACACGGAGGCTGTTTCGCCCCCAGGGTTCCACAATGACACGCTCCGCATCGTAACGGTAATACAGTGCATGATCCTTTTCCTCAAAATATCCCAGCAAAAACTGATTGTCTGAACGAAAATCTCCTGTTGATGCATCTTCTCTTTTTATAATATCCGTCATTTCTTGTCCTCACTGTTATAATAAACTGCTGCTTTTTATTCTTTCACCGCACCTGCCGTCAGGCCGCCTACAATGTATTTCTGTAGGAAGACAAACAACAGGATGACCGGCAGTACCAAAATCGCTCCATATGCCATGATACAGTTCCATTTTGTGCCGTATTTACTCTGGAATTTATAGATGTTGGCAGTCAATGGACGCATATCCGGTTTCACGTTAAATGTCATGGAGTATGCCAGGTCATTCCAGCCGCCCAGGAAGGATATGACCACAACCGTGATAACACCCGTCTTGATCGCCGGGATCATGATCTTGAAGAAGGACCGGAACACACCACAGCCGTCAATCCTTGCAGCATCATCCAGGGACGTGGGCACACTCTTGAAATATGGCCTCAGGGTTACAACAATAAACGGTACCGATCCGGAAGCGATTGCCAGGGATGGGCCTAAGTAGGTTCCTAATAAATGCAGTTTGTTGAAGATCAGGTACATAGGTGTCAGCATAAGGGATGCGGGAAGCATCTGTGTTACAAGGAAAGTGAGCAGGAATACTTTTCTGCCCGGTACTTTATAACGCCCCATACCGTAAGCTGCCGGAATACCAAATACCAGCGAGATCACCATGGATAAAAATGCAATACAGATACTGTTCTTCAGGGATGACAAAAACTCTGCATCCTGGAAGTTTTTGATCCATGGCTCCAATGTGAAGGTGTGCGGATAATATGTCACCAGCTTGCCAAAAGATTCCGCGTCTGATTTAAACGACATTGCCAGGATCCAGTAGATCGGAAACAGGAACAGAATGGCAACGATAACCGCAATAACACAGTTGATAATATTTTTTCTTTTCTCTTTGGAACTTGTTATTTTTACTTTTCCTGCCATTCTAATCATCCTCCTTTGATATGAGCCGCAAGTAGAATAGTCCGACAATGAACAGACATGCGAATAAAATGATCGCTGCTGTGGAACCTAAGGAAAATTCATACTGTTTGAAGGACAACGTATAAGCATAAGTACCGAGAACATCCGTCGAGTTCAAAGGTCCGCCGCTTGTCATGACAAACATCAGATCGAATGCTTTAAATGTATAAATAAAACCTAACATAAGCACAGATAAAATTGCCGGTTTCATAAGCGGAAGCGTGATATAAAGAAATCTCTGGATGGGGTTTGCACCGTCAACCTCCGCACTCTCATAAATCTCCGTTGAAATTCCTGTAAGACCCGAGGTCAGAAGCAGCATATTAAACGGAATACCGACCCAGCAGTTGACTGCAATGATAGCGATCATAGCCGTACTTCCATTGAGAAGCCATTCCACCGGAGCATTGATCAGCCCTATCTTCATCAACAGATCATTGATCACACCGCTGGATACATCGAACATATTCTTGCCCAGCAAAGCCGTAACGGACATTGGCATCATATATCCCACCAAGATCATACCACGGATCGGGCCGGCAAGTGTAAATTTCTTCGAGAAAAACAGTGCAAAAATAAATCCGATGGTAAACTGGACAACCAAACAACCGATGGTAAAGATAAAAGTATTTTTGAATACCATCAAAAATGTTTCATTGTGAAATAATTCTATGTAGTTGGACAGGCCGACAAAGACATCCGTTCCGCCTTTGAAGGTTTTCACATTTACGTTCCTAAAACTGAGTACAAAGTTATAAACAAGCGGATATCCCAGAACAACCAGCATATAAATGAATCCCGGAAGGATAAAGGTATAACCTTCTCTTCTCTTTTTCGCCGCCATGGACATTTTCATGGATTTCACCCCTCTTCCAAATTCCTATCAATTTCTTTTAAAAAGGTTTAAGATGTATCGCTGTGATACACCTTAAACCTTGTCTTACAGTCAGCATCCAGACTTGTTGTAACCCTTCGGACATCTGAGCGGTTACAGCTTATTCTGTTTTACTTCTGTACAGCAATAGGTGTTTCTTCCAAAATAGGTGAAATCGTTGCCTGCGCCTCTTTCAGTGCTTCTGCCGGGTCTTTGTCACCCAGTAAAGCTGCCTGCTCTGCTTTGTACAGTGCTTCGGAAATTGTAGGCCATGACTCGTGAGGTCCCCTTGCCACTGCAAATTCCATGGAATCGTTGAATACTTTGTATCTTTCATCTGCTGTCCAGAAATCTTTCAGCTCAACTGCGTCTGCACGAACCGGTAATTTGCCTGCGATCTCACACCAGTCTGCAGTGTTCTGTGCGGACTGCATATATTTCAGGAATTCAGCACATTCCTCCACATTCTCGGAACCGCTGCATACGCCGAAGTTCTCACCGCCGATAACCGTAGCCTGCTCCTCACCTTTTGGCATCGGAGCATACTTGTATTCCCATGTCACATCCTCTTTATTATCTGTATCTAAGGTAGCGATCTGCCATGTACCGGATTCCAGCATGGCTGCTTTGCCTGCGATCCAGGCATTATAAGCATCACCCTGTCCCCAGTTTACAGCTTCTTTACTCATATATCCGTCTTTTACCAGGTCACTTAAAAATGTCAGGGCATTTACTGCCTTGTCGCTGGAGACATCTGTGATGTCTGCGCCTGCGCCATACAGCCACGGTATGAACTGGAATGTTCCCTCTTCGTTTGCGATGGCTGACATAGCAAATCCGTAAACTCCGTTTGCCTCGTCTGTGGTCTTTTCACAAGCTTCTTTGAACTCATCCCATGTTGTGGGCGGATTTTCAATGCCTGCGGCTTTCAGAAGATCCATGTTGCACAGCAGTGCCAGACAGTTTGAGTTATTGGGCAGTCCGTAATATTTTCCGTCCGCATCCATACAACTGCTCAGAGGTCCTTCATAGAACTGGTCCAGATCAGACCATCCTTCCAGATACTCCGAGATATCTGCAAACACACCCAGAGAAATGTAGGAAGCCATATCCGGTGAATCCACCATTCCGATATCGGGCAGCTCTCCTGATACAGCACCGATGGTATACTGTTTCATCAATTCGTCACGTGATACAAAAGTAGGTACAATGTAGATGTCACTCTGCTCCTCGTTGTATTTCTTTACAACTGCGTTTAAGGCGTCAGCCTCGTGCTCAAAATAATGCCAGAGGGTAACTTCTTTTCCGCCATTCGGTTCACCTATGTCTGCTGCGGTGGCTTCTGTTCCTGTTTCCGTCTCCGCCGCCCCGGTATCCGCATCGTCCGCGGTATCCTCTGCCCCGGTATCCGCACTGTCGGTTTTCGTGTCACCGCCTCCGGAACTGCCGCAGCCTGCGGTCATGGTCAGCACCATTGCAGATGTCATGGTCAACGCCAATGTCTTAACAACTTTCCTCTTCATTTTGTTTCCTCCTTTTGTTTTTTCGTTTCTTAGGATGTCATTATTATAGCGTTTATATCATATTTCAAAAACCGACGCTTTTAATACTGTCTCTTATACACATCTCCGAGCCCACGAGACAGGCAGAAA
>ENA-UAPG01000330-UAPG01000330.1-human-gut-metagenome-genome-assembly--contig:-NODE-330-length-15472-cov-9.663942_pt1 | contig 15472 bp, 12 predicted proteins | sample MGYA00243478_ERZ654573 | MGnify/ENA primary metagenome ERZ654573 (study PRJEB26926, sample SAMN06164711) | human gut metagenome | biome: ENVO:00009003; feature: ENVO:2100002; material: ENVO:00002003... | reverse complement strand
ATAAAAAGTCATTGATTATGGATTGAGTTCCAGTTCTGTCCTACAGCTCTGACTGAGTTTTTAACTGGTTTAAGATATAATTTTATGTTAAAATTATATCACAATAAATAATCAGATAAAAAAATACGCATAAACGTTATCGTTTATTGAGTGAACGTAAGGAGTCAATTATGATTTATTTTTTTATTTCAAGTTTCTTAGGGGTTTTGGTAACAGTCTCCACTTGCTTAAACATGCTCTACTCAAGCCTTAAATTTCCTTTAAAATTAATCTTGTGGCTTGGCTGTTTCATAATTTCACCAATATCTTTATGTTTTTTTAGTGAATACTCAACCTATTTACTGATCGCATATATACTATTTATAATCTATCTTAATAAACAGAACGCATTACTAAACTGTCTTTTATTTCTTATAGGTTACTTAATCCAGGTGACTATAAATTATATTTGTACATTATTTGTATATATAATTTTTAGGATTAATTTCTCGGATTATAATTTTACGCAAAGTATAATATTTATGATTTTCTATGCATTTCTATGTTGGATTATAACTTATCAAATTGGCAATCGTTTAAAAAAGCATATATCTATCAGCTATTTTACTGAGCAAAAGAAAATGCTAACACTCATCGTTATTTTTGTTGTTTTATGTGTTTCACTATTCATATTTAATTTCTCATCAAGTGAGCAATTGGGATATCCTACATACCTGACTTTTATTAACTGTTTACTATTCTTGTCCTACTTTTCTCTTACTATCGTACTTATTTATTACATAGTAAATTCTGTTAAAAGAGAGGCTATAGAAAAACAAAAACTAACAGAATTCAGAAACCTACAGGAGTACACAACAAAATTAGAAGACCTTTATCAGCAGATACGTTCTTTCAAACACGATTACATAAACATTCTTGCCACTCTGGATTGTTATATAGAACAGCGAGATTTTGACAGCCTGGACGAGTATTTTCATAATAAAATCCTTCCTACCGGAAAACAATTTTCCAAAGATACCGCATCACTGGGAAGGCTTGCAAATATACAAGGTTTAGAATTAAAAAGTTTATTATACCAGAAATTTATGCGTGCCTCTTCCCTGCACCTGCAGTTAGATATTGATATCCCCTCCCCTGTTTCTTCGTCCGGCTCTATGGAGCCTGTGGATTTATCCAGGCTTATGGGTATCTTTCTTGATAATGCCATTGAAGCTGCATCTGAAACGGAAGAAAAATATTTATTCTGCGGACTTCTGCAAAATGACGATGGCATGATCATCTGTCTTACGAATTCCTGTATTAAAAATGATATTCCAATTGAAAAATTATATGAAAACGGCTTTACAACCAAAAATTCCGGATATGGTATCGGGCTTTTTAATGCCAAAAAGATATTAAATAAATATCCTGATGTTATTCATCACACCAAATGTAAAGATAACCATTTCACCCAGGAAATACAGATTCCACACTGTTAAAATCTTCTCACTAAGTAAAAAGAACATTCAGAAAAATACACAGATAAATTGGAGGTATATCATGAATCTGTCTTTACAGTTTTTTATAGATAATATATTCGGCGTCCTGTTCTTGATCATAGCATTTACAAACCTGTCGCTTTCCCCTATCAAAATGCGTAATAAGCTTTGTATGGCAGCCGGTATATCTATTATAACAATTTTTCTCTACCCTGTTTGTGGTGAGTTTTCAACTTACCTGGTTATATGTTATACCGTATTTGTTTCTGTGATTGGTCAAAAGAAAAAATTTCAAATTTGTATATTGGGAATCATGGGTTACATATATAATGTTTTTTTAAATTATTTATGTGTGACCATCATCTACGTTATAACAGATATTTATGTAATGAAACTTAGCTGGCTTTTTCGCTCCTTATTTAATATATGTTATATTTTATTGTTGTACGTTACGACCGCAGCCATAAAAAGAATTTTCAGGAAACAATTAGATTTTCTTTTCACGCATAAATTTAACATAAAATTTGTTATCAACATATGTCTATTTATAGCTGTTTGTGCCTGTATATTAATTACAAACTTTGCCACAGGCCAATATATGGGATATCCTTTATTTAGTTATCTTTTAAACTGTTTTCTTTTTTTGTTGTATTTTTCTCTATCTGTTATTATACTATATCACTCAATCAAAACCATCAAACAAGATACAGAAAAGAAACAAAAAATACTGGAATATCAAAAACTACAGGAATACACAACCAAACTGGAAGACCTTTACCAGCAAATGCGTTCCTTCAAACACGATTACATAAACATTCTCGCCACTTTAGATTGTTATATAGAACAAGGGGACTTAGACAGTCTGGAGGATTACTTTCATTCTAAAATCCTGCCTACCGGAAAACAGTTTTCCCAAGACAGTATGTCAATCGGGAGACTTGCTAATATACAAATCCTGGAATTAAAAAGTTTATTGTACCAGAAATTTATGCGTGCCTCTTCCCTACACCTGCAGTTAGATATTGACATCCCCTCCCCTCTTACTTCTATCGGTTCTGTGGAACCTGTAGATTTATCACGGCTCATAGGCATATTCCTTGACAATGCTATTGAAGCAGCCTCTGAAACGGAAGAGAAGAAATTGTTTTGCGGTTTTTTACAAAATGAAGATAACATTATTATACGACTTACTAATTCCTGTAATGCAACTGCTATTCCTATTGAAAAACTATACGAAAACGGTTTTACAACCAAAATCCTCGGACACGGTATCGGACTTTATAATGCAAAAGAGATATTAAATAAATATCCGGTTGTTATGCATTTCACAGAATGTAGAGATAGCTGTTTCACACAGGAGCTTCTTATTCCACAAAGCTAAAATAATTTTATATCTGCAATCATGAAAAAGCCGGAGATCATCCGGCTTTTAATTACTGCTCATCCTGTGGATATTCATATTCATAGTCATAAAATCTCGGTTCTTTCTCATCACCGTCGCTGGTAATATCAACAGCGATATTGACCCCATCTTCCGTATAATATGTAAAATACACGACCAATCCGGCAGAAATACGACAAGGGCAATCAATTTCTGCGTCTCCGATATAATATGACACCCCTGTTTCTCTGGCTTCTATTACGCTGGGCGGCGCCTCTTCCCATCCTTCAGCGATCAGCATAGTCGGCCCTTCATTTGTTTCTATAACATAACCACAGGATTCTATCAAATCCTTCTCTGTCTCTTCTTCCGTCACATCTGCATTTATATCCGGATTCGGATTACGGCTTTCCTCAACTGCTTCTGCATTATCCTCCTGCACGTTCTCTTCCGCGGCTGCATTTGTGTCGGCGCCCTGCCCTGTCATATCTGCAGGTTTATTTATATCTGAATTTTCAACTTTCTTATCTTCCACAGTGTTTTTTGAATCTTTCTTAGGCTGAACTACTGTTTCCTTTTTTTTATTTGAATCACTTTCCATCTCCGCGGTAACCGCAGCGGTATCCTTTTCCGTTTTCTCCTTTGTTCCACATCCCGCAAATAAAAGAGAAACAGAAACAGCCCATGCCCCTATCCATAATTTGTAACGTTTGTTCATTCTCACTTTATCCCTCCATAGTCTATACATATTTTAACGAAACCATGCTGAGTGTTTTTCCAGGATATGCAACTGTACTTTTTTTATACTCTCTGCTTTATCTGGTTTTTTCAACATTTTATGTGTATTTTATTCTAGCATATGATATAATGAAATACGTTATTTTATGCGCAAACGTCTTGTTTTTTTACATAAACGTTCAGAAAGAGGAATTTGTATGCTGCCAATTTTTATTTGCGAAGACGAGCCTGCACTCCTAAAAAGTTATACTAATTACATTCAGGATTATCTTTCCTTTCATGAATATGAAATGAAAATTGTCTGTTCAACAACCGACCCTGACGAGATATTAACCAGAGTGAGCAGCGGCAAACAAAAAGGAATTTATTTTTTAGATATAGCACTGGGCAACGGCAAAAGAAAAGAAGGTATATATCTGGGAGAAAAAATCAGACAATATGATCCTGACGGGTATATTATCTATATCACCTCACATTCCGAATTCAGTATGATGATATTGAGACACAGAATAGCTGCCACTGACTTTATACCTAAAGACAATTTTGAGGACTTAAAGAAAAATATAGCAGATTGCCTGCAGCTCATTCACGAAAGAGATACCCGCTCACTTACCGAAGAAGAGACACTGGTATTAAAAACAAAAACAGAGAACATACATCTAAAGCAGTCAGATATCTATTATATAGAAATCGTGCCGGGAACCCGCAAAAGAGCCATACATACACAGTTCAGCATTTATGAGACAAGTGAGTCATTAAAACTGTTAAAATCCCGCCTGGGCAGTGACTTTATATATTGTCATAAATCCATCATAATCAATATAAAGCATGTACAGGCTCTGCAAAAAAAAGTCCGTAAAGTTGTATTTGATAATAATCTTACCTGTGACGTTGCCGTCCGCTTTCAAAAAGAAGTAGCTTTGGCTTTGGAAGCCGGAAAGTGACCAAGAATGTAAATTGGGAGAGCTTGTCAAATGATACCAAAATATTCCTTAAGCCGTTTTATCGCCTCAAGCACCACCTCCTCCGATGAAGCATAAGACAAACGCAAATACCCTTCCCCACAGGCACCAAATGCACGCCCGGGCGTTGTGATGACCTGTACTTTTTTCACGATATCACAATCAATCTAAAAATGAGCTTAGCAAATATCCTATGGGAATTATCTGCTGTGCTCATTTTGGATTTAGTTAAAAACACTGCCAATCACGCCGGCAGGGGCACTCATTGCGCAAAGCCTTTTACAATAAAATTTTCCAGTGTAAAACTAACATTTACGGAAAAACCAAATGATATTTTCTCCTCCTCAAAAGCAAAATTATACTTAACCACATATGGGGTCTCAATAAAAAACAAGGTCAATTCAAGTGATTCATGAAAATCAGCACGACAAATATACTCCTGCATGTGCATCTGCAGATCTTTTATAAATTTCACTTTACCGTTTGTATCATAGTCTAATGAAAATAATATCTTTTCTATACCGTTTCTATTTTTTATAATCACCTGATATACCCCGTCAAGAAACAGAAATTCTACATTTTCTATTCCCCACTTATTGTCATTAAATCTATATTTTCTCAAAGGAAACCAAACCTGCCCAGGAACCTTCACTCTAAAATTATTATGATCCAGTAAACAAATTTTGCCGCTTTGATCTTCATATATCAAATGTTTATAGATCATCGATAATAAATCTTCCATCTTTGAACACTGTGAAAATACGATTACCGCCAAATCATTTGCAGGGCACAACAGGCACAACTGACCGAAAGCACCATCCATTCGGCAGAACCCCTCTTTACCGATATGAAACTGAAATCCATATCCGGCGCCTCCGAAAAAACTGCTTTCCTGCTTAACTATCTGCTGTTCAGTGGCCATTTTGATATATTTCCTGGAAATCAGTTGTTTCCCGTTATATGCTCCATAATTTAGAAGCATTTGCGCAATCTTTACAAGCGAATCCGGATAAAGACTCAGTCCCATCCCTCCTGCGGTCAAGCCTTCAGGTGACTGTTCCCATTGGGCTTCAAAAATCCCCAATGGGTGAAAAAGATGTATATTCAGAAAATCTTCCAGTGACATTTTTGAGACTTTTGTAATTATTGCCGAAAGCATATGAGAACCATGGGTACAATATTTGTAATATGTTCCCGGCTCATGAGGAAATTCCTGATTTAGAAATGCTCTTACCCAATCATTTTGAATCACTAATTCTCTGTATGTATCATCATGAATGCCGCATGACATTGTGAGCAGATGACGTATCCTAATCTTTTTGAGATTTTTATGGGGCAGCAACGGTAATTCTTTATCAAAAAATCCCACAATAAAATCATCAAGATCCAGAAGTCCCATGTCACAGGCTATCCCCACTGCAAGCCCGGCAAAAGACTTTGTCATAGAGAAAAACAGCTTCAATGTGTCACGTTTATATGGTTCTATGATATATTCAGCAAGTATATTTTCTTTAGACGTACAAATCACATGTGAAATATTTGTATTTGTATTTTCTTTGCAGGCATTTATAAAATCAACAATCGGCACTTTCCCCACCTCTTTCTGTCTTTTCTATCCGTAAAAAGACAGAGACGCCCACACCAGATGCCTCTGTCTTTTCCCCTTATAACATAATCCCAAAATACTTCTCCAAGATCCCAGCCACTTCCTCCTCCCCAATCTCTCTTTCCTGCACCACTGCCCCATTATCCACTTCTGTAAATATATTCCCCACAACTGACACGCTTCCATTTTCCGTCCTCTTATTCACATAAAGCCTCTGACGAAACACTGAATTCTCATTCTTGGAGCAGTATTCATTCATAGGAATATAATCTACTGCCTCCTGGGGCATAGTATAGAACTGCAGCATAGATTCCATCTCCCCGCTGCTCGTCCTTCTCTTCATGGTCCACCAGGGGACCACGTCCTTGTACATATAATACTTCTCTCCACGGATTTCCGCCTCTGCCCCATCCTGCACCGGTACCGCTCCCGGAGGCATGGGACCGCCATAGCCCACATCGCAGAAATACTTCATGCCATCCAATTCCACAAGGATTCCCCTGTGCAGTACCAGGGGCACGTAATTTTTATTCCTGGTTATCCGGCACATGCAGGAATAAGCATGGAATTCCAGGTCTTTTAGCAGGGCGGTAAACAGCGCATTCAGTTCAAAGCAGTAGCCGCCCCTGTTCTTAACCACCACTTTTTCGTAAATGGATGCAATATCCAACGGAATATCTTTTTTAAACATCCAGACATCCAGATTTTCAAAAGGCACATGAATCTGATGTCCATAGATCAAATCGTCCAGATATTCTTTCGTAAGCGCAGTCCTGCGCTTTCTGTGGATCCGTTCCAGATAGGCGTCCGCATCGGGAACAGACGCATACAGTGCTTCATACATAACCTTTCCTCCTTGGGCAGTACACGTACTCATATGATACTTTCATTATATACAGTTATTTTTTTGTTTGTAAAGCAGAAAAAAACTTTCGTCATATTGATCACACCCTATACTACAAAAAGTAGGAATCTATTTTCCACAAATGGAACCCTGTGCGGATTTACGCAAATCATAACCTGTTATATACTTGTTTTATGAATTTATTACAGCATACCGGTATCTGAACAAAAAGTAGGAACGGACAAGTGCGCACTATGTCCAAAACGAAGGGAGAGATTCAGATGAGTAGTAAAACCAATCCTGACACAGAAAAACCCGGCAAAAAGGGACTGAGCAAGGCACTGAAGATGTTCTACGGCGTGGGTGACTGCGGCTTTACCCTGATGACCAATGTGGAGAGTTATTACTTTAACTTTTTCCTCACCAATTTGGCACAATTCGGACTTGCCACTGTCTCCTTTATAACCACCACCGCGAGTATCATTGATGCACTCCTGTCCTGGATATACGGAGCCATCTTAAACAGTATCCAACCGAAAAAATGGGGCCGTTACCGTTCCTGGCTGATCCTTCTGCCATGGATGGTACCTTTTCTCTACGCGTTCCAGTTTTTAAAAATCGGTGACGGGCCTCTTTCCATAGCGATCATTATCATAGCTGCCGTTGTCAGCCATATTGTATGGAATTTCCCCTATGTAGCCAACGTATCCATGATCGCCGTAGCCGGAAAAACGCCGGACGACAGGGCACACCTGGCTTCCACCAGAGCTGCATGGGCTAACTTTTCAAAGGTTATCTTCTCCTATGTGGGACCGCCTCTGGCAGCTCTTTTCGCAGGCATGATCGGAGAGAAAAGCCAGTACGGAGCAACTGCATTTGTACTGGGATGTATCATGGCAGTGCTCTATTTCACACACTTTAAAATGTTTGACGGCTACGAAGAAACAGAAGCCGCCGCAAGCAGCGCCTCAGCCAAAAAGGACACCACAAAAACAGGAGGCATGGATCTGGTCAAAGCTCTTTTACAGAATCCGCCCCTCCTCTCTTTACTGCTTGCTGACCTGGCCAAATGGATGTTTAACTTTGTCTGCTCCGGTGTAGCCATCTATTATTTTACATATGTGGCACAAGATTCCGGCCTGCTGGCAAGGTACATCCTGATCTCCAATATCCTGTGTGTCATTGGCTCCTACCTGGCAAAAAATATGGCGAAAAAGATTTCCACCAGATCGACTACCATCATCACCTTTTTCGCTATGGCGGTCATCCTGATCGCAGCCAACTTTACCTATGCCAACGTAACCCTGGTCATCATCCTTATGTCTGTGGCACAGTTCGGATACGGCATTGCATACGCATGTACCCCTGCCCTGTATGCGGATACCATCATCTACTCTGAGTGGAAAACAGGGAAAAACGCCACCGGATGGATCAGCGGCCTTCAAAATGTACCTCTGAAGGTGGGCGTCATGACAAGAGGTATTATCATCTCCGCCTGCCTTGCCTTCGCTGCCTTTGACCCGAGTATTGACGCTGCAATGGCATCCGTAGAGCTGAAAAAGGGAATCTGCATGGCATTTATGATCATACCGGCACTGGCTCTCATCGTGGCAGCTGTACTCCTTCTCTTCGGCTTCCGTCTGACAAAAGAGAAAGTAGAACAGTATTCCGCAGAGATCGCCGCAAGAAATAACAATTGACAGGAGGGAATCAGGAAATGAAATTTAATGAAAAAGAATTAGAGATCACAGGTGAATACAACATGCCCGGAATCTACGGCGCACCGGACAGTATGGTACCTAAATACAACCGTCCCATCACCCCTAAAGAAAATATGCTCCGCATGCTGGACGGAAGGATGCCCCTTTGGGTCCCCAACCAGACACTTGACAACAATGCAATTCAGCCCCTGGTCATGCCCGATGCAAAGGCCCGCAATTTCGGCGGTACGGACTGGTTTGGTATTGAATGGGAATATGAGCCTAATACAAAGGCTGCCATGGTAAAGCCCGGCACCCGCAGACTGTCTGATATTACAAAATGGCGGGAAGAACTGGAATTTCCCGATTTATCCGCCATAGACTGGAAGAAAGACTTTGAAGAAAACTACAAAGGACGGATTGCGGAGGACCGCTTTTCATACTTTGTCATTGTAAACGGTTTTTTTGAAAGAACGGCTGACCTTATCAGCTTTGAGGATGCCTTCTGCGCCCTCATTGAGGAGCCTGACGAACTTACTGCATTCTACGATAAACTGGCGGACTGGCATATAGAACTGATCAAGATCGCACATGAGGTATATCACGCGGATATGATCCTCTTCCACGATGACATGGGCACCCAGATCAGCACCTTCTTCTCGCCCTCCACCTATGAAGAACTGTTTGTCCCCCAGTACAAAAAAGTCACCAAAGCAACCCACGATATGGGAATGCACATCTGCCTCCACTCCTGCGGATGTATTAAAACACTGATGCCTCTCATTATCGAGGCAGGATTCGATGCCTGGGAGGGACAGGACAGTGCCAATGACAAAGCAGCTATCATGAAAGAATACGGAAAAGACCTGGCACAGTGCACTCTGTATATTATCCCCGCAGACATGAACGATGAGGACGCTGTTGCGGATATACACAAAAAAGTAGATGAATTGGCTATGACAGGCCGCTTTGCCTGCCGCTTAAAAGATGAGAAGCCTGACCGTGCAGTAAATCTGGCCGATGAGCTGTACCGTTACAGCAGAATAAAATATGCCGAATTGGAGGAATCAAAATGCTGACACCGAAAGAAAACTTTCTGGAAACTATAAAAAAAGACGGAAAACCGGACCGTCTGGTCAACCAGTACCAGCCCTTTGTACCGATCATGAATGATCCTTTACAGAAATTCACCAGAGGAAACCGGGTAAGAGGCAAAACTTCTGTGGATAAGTGGGGGACTGAGATCCTCTTCCCCGAGGACGCCCCCGGTCCCATGCCACACGTTACAGAATCCAACAAAGTATGCCCGGATGTGACCGAATGGCAGAAATCCGTAAAGGTACCTGATCTGGTCGCAAACTGCAGCGACGGATGGGAGGATGCCCTTCAATCGGCGGCCCAAGTAGACCGCAGTGAAAAACTGGTGCTTGGCTTCATGGGAACCGGAATCTTTGAGCAGAGCCATTTTCTCATGGGCTTTGAGGATGCCCTTATGAATCTGCTGCTGGAACCGGAATCTATGAAAGAACTGGTGGATGCCATTGCAGAGTACCGTTTCCAGTATGCCAAACTGCTTGTTGATAATCTGCACCCGGATATCATCCTCTCACATGATGACTGGGGTTCCAAAACCAGCCTGTTCATGCAGCCTGACATCTGGAGAGGATTTTTCAAAGAGCATTATCGCCGTATCTACGGATATATGCACGACCACGGCGTTTTGGTCATGCACCATGCAGACTCTTTCCTGGAACCTATCGTTGAGGACATGGCAGAGATCGGTGTGGATGTATGGCAGGGAGTGCTGCCGGAAAATGACATATTAAAACTGCAGAAACAGCTTGACGGGCGTATGACCCTCATGGGAGGCATTGACGCTACCATAGACCGGGAAGATGCCACGGAAGAAGAGATCCGTGCAGATGTGCGCAGAGCCTGCAGTACCTATGGCCCGGGCGGACACTTCATCCCCTGTATGACTTACGGCCTTGCAGGTACTATTTATCCCAGAACAGACGAGATCATAGCCGACGAGATTGAAGCCTACAACAGAGAGAACAGTCCTGTCTGACCGGCGGACGGTGAAGCGGAAACGGGAAAGCTTTTCCCGTCTCCGCTTATTTCTTTCTATGCGATTCAAAGACTTTACGCCATTCATCCGTAAATGGTATACTGTAGACAGCGAAAAGCCGAAAGGAGAATCCATTCTTGACAGAATCATCTTTTAACTGGGAAGAAAAAAGCCGTCTGTTCCGGCTGAACATGCAGATATTAGCGGACGCCTTTACCTCGCACTACCAAAATATCACTTTCTATGCCCAAAACGACCGCCCCTGTCTGGAAGGCATCCGCCTCTATAAAAGGGGAAAGAGCCTGAATCCCCGGTTTGTCTACCTTCTGCAGAGCAAGGATGTGGATAACACCTTCCCGGAATATAAAAACATCGGCTTTATTTGTGTGGGACATACGGATATCACCCGTTTCCACCCAAGCTGTCCCGTCATTGAGCTGAAGAACAGCCCGGATTTCCTGGATGCCTTTGAGATGGTGCAGGAAACCTTTGCAAAATACAGGCAGTGGGACACACACCTGCAGTATGCCCTGAACAGCGAACATCCTCTGGACGAAATGCTGCTGGCAAGCCTTGATATTTTCGGCAATCCCATGTTTATCCACAACACTGATTTTTACATACTTTCCTGCCCAAGATATGTACAGGGCATGACGGTCTGGGAACGGGATTCCAGAACAGGGCACAACATGGTACCTTTAAGCCTGATCCATGACTTTAAGGCAGACACCGAATATTTGGACACGCTCAGTAAAAAGGCGCCTGACCTGTTCTCTGCCGAACAGCGGGGTTACCGGATCCTCTACGTCAATCTCTGGAACGGCAGCCGCTATGAAGGACGCATCTGCGTGGATGAAATACAGAGCGAATTGCAGAAAGGCAATTATCTGGCCCTGGAATATCTCGGACAATTTATCGAGCTGGCTATCAAACACAAAAGTCTGTTTTCTTTGAGCATGGGCAATGATATGGACCGTTTTTTCAATGAATATCTGGACGGCACCATCGGGGACAATCAGCGCATTCTCAATTACCTTTATTTCCTGCACTGGAAGCAGAACGACCGGTATCTCTGCCTGCGGCTGGAGACAGAACAGAGAGATATCAATATGCTGTCCGCGGCTGCCACACTAGGGCATATAGAAACCCAGATTCCCTCCGGCCACGCTTTCCTTTACAGGCATAGTATTGCCGTGGTGGTCAACCTGTCTTACGGGCACAGTTCCGCTTCCGAAGTGATCAGCAGCCTGGCCATCCTCATGCGGGAAGGCCTTCTGAAAATGGGGGCCAGCTCGGAGATCCACGATTTTATGCTGGTTCCCCAGGGATATATCCAGGCCAGCGCTGCACTGGACCTGGGACGAAAAAGTGACAGCATGACCTGGTGCTACCGATTTGATGACTATTTGCTGGAATATCTTCTGAAAAAAGGCAGGGAAGAGATTCCGCCCCAGCTCCTCTGTTCCGAAAAACTGCTCCTTCTGAAAAAATACGATGACAAAAACAAAACCGACTTATACCATACCGTAAAAGTCTATCTGGAACTGGAACGCAGTATCCTCCAGACCGCTAAGGAGCTGTACATCCACCGCAGCACCCTCTTCTACCGTCTGGACCGCATCCGCAAAATAGCCGGCATAGATTTTGAGGACAGCAGGGAGCGCCTTATCCTCAGGCTGTCCTTCTACATCCTGGAACAAAAACTGGAAACTTAACTACAAAAAAAGGAACAGGAATCGGCACGCAGCGAACCGTTTCCTGTTCCTTTTTCATATCATGAAATCATCTTTTTCTTATTTTCTGCCAAGCGGAGCAATTTTCTCCCTGTAGATCTTTCTGTAAAAATAAGCACTCAGCACCACAGAGGCGATCTCCGCAATGGGGATAGACCACCACACGGCCGACAATCCGCCTACTTTAGCCAGAATAGCTGCAGCCGGAAGAATGATCAAAAGCTGCCTGGTGGCAGAGATGATCAGGCTGTACACCCCATTTCCCAACGCCTGGAACACAGAACCTACAATAATACAGAATCCCGCAAACAGGAAACTGAGACATATGATCCTAAGCGCCGGAACACCGATCGCCAGCATATCCTTAGATGCATTAAACATCCCCAAAAGCTGTGCCGGGAAGATCATGAACAGCGCAAGCCCCAGAAGCATAATGACAACCGCGGAAATAATACTGATATGGATGGTCTGGGTAATCCTCTTTTTATCTCCTGCCCCATAGTTAAAAGCAACAATCGGCACCATACCGTTATTCAGTCCAAAGACAGGCATAAAGATAAAACTGTTAAGCTTGAAATACACACCAAATACCGCTGTAGCCGTGGAGGTAAACTGGATCAGGATCTTGTTCATTCCAAATGTCATGACAGAACCGATGGCCTGCATGATAATAGAAGGCACACCAACCGAATAGATCACTTTGATGATCCGGCCTGACGGCCTGAAATGCCGCATACCGATATGGATATCCTTATTAAATTTAACATTAAAAAACATTGCCAAAAACATTCCGCAGAACTGTCCCAGAACCGTAGCCGCAGCCGCTCCCGCAACTCCCATCTTGGGAAGCCCGAAAAGTCCAAAGATCAGGATCGGGTCAAAAATAATATTGATCACAGCACCCAGCCCCTGGGAAATCATGGTATAAAAGGTACGTCCCGTGGACTGCAGCAGCCTCTCAAACATTACCTGCATATACACAGCAATACAGAGTGCCGAAATAATAGTCATATACTGGACCCCATATTCCCTGATCTGCGCGTCAGCAGTCTGCATATGGAAAAAAGGTTTTGCCAGCAGTGCACCCAGCACCGCAAAGACAACACAGCTCACAAATGCCAGAAAAATACCGTTTTTCGCTGATTCATCAGCCATCTTGGCATCCCTCTCCCCAAGACTCCTGGACAATACTGCATTTACACCCACACCGGTACCCACCGCTATGGAGATCATAAGGCTCTGCACCGGAAAGACCAGGGAGACGGCTGTCAGCGCATTCTCATTGATCTGTGCCACGAAAATACTGTCCACTACATTATACAATGCCTGTACCAGCATGGACAAGATCATGGGTAGCGACATCTGAAACAAAAGCTTCGGAACCGGTACGACCCCCATTTTATTCTCTTGTACGTTAGTTTGTGTCATATAAAACTTCCTTTCCTTCGTGTTTTTATCCCATCATGGAACTTCTTACGCAAAAATAATAGAAACCACACTCCTCGGAATTTCTATTATCATAAACAATAGAAAGCATACACTCCGTCTTTCTATCATCATAACAAAGAGTCTGCCGGAGCAGACTCACATTTCACTTTTACTTTATACAGTGTAAAGGAATTAAAAAATATTGTCAATCCATTATTCTGTCTTTTTCTGCGTCTCTCATTTCAACAGTCTGTAGAACACGATCCTGCCAAGGAACTCATCCCTTACTTTTCCTTCAGCCGTTCCCATACCGAATAAGGGATTTTCAAATTTCCCCAGCCGCATCCTAGATCTATATTCGGCTTATTTGCCCCATGAAAATCACTGCCGCCGGAAAGCCGCAGGGAAAGCCGCTTCGCCAGCCTTATCATAGCCCCCTCCTCAGCCGGACGGTAAGTAGCATAATAGGCCTCCAAACCGTCAAGCCCTGCCTTCTTCATCTCCGCCGTCATCTTCTCCAGGTTCCCATCCGAAAGCCTGCACAAGACCGGGTGGGCAAAGACAGCCTTTCCGCCGCCCTCATGGATAAGCTGTATCCCCTGAAACGGCGTAACCTTTTCCCTGGGCACATAACAAGAGGCATGATCTCCCAGAAACCTGTCAAAAGCCTCCTTGATAGAGCTGACATATCCCCTCTCCAAGAGAAACCGTGCAAAATGCGCCCTGGTCCAAACACTCTCCGGAAACTCCTCCATCATCTTTTCATAAGTAACATCCATCCCATGTTCCCTCAAACGCTCCATCATCATCAAATTCCGCGAATCCCTGGACTGCTGAAAACGCAGCAGTTCTTCCTGAAACCGGGCATTCTTCCAATCAATCCCCAGCCCCACAATATGGACATCCTTTCCCCACCAGGTAGTAGAGATCTCAATCCCCGGAATCACCTCCAAAGAAGTTCCCTCTGCCGCCGCCACAGCCTCCTCGATCCCGTCCGTCGTATCATGGTCCGTAAGCGCAACCGCCCGAAGTCCCTTCTCCACCGCATATTCCACAATCTCCCTTGGCGAAAAAGTCCCATCAGATGCATTAGAATGCACATGTAAATCTATCATATCCTTCATAACCCATTTCTCCTCTCCCATCACTCCAAACGCCCCTTCTCCCTCCCAGTATAGCAAACCTCCCCCAAAGATACAATATCCGCCCAATCATCCGCCACTTCACTTATCATCCTTAATGATACTGTTGACTCCGTATCCAGTAACACGCTTCGCGATGCACAGATATGGAGCATTCTGCCCCATATCGCGCTGGCTGCCTCTGGATTTTCATGCTTCCGGCATGAAAATGCCTCCCATCTTTTTCACTCCGCCTTCCCACCTCAAATTTTTTTAACGTTTTTCCTAAAAAAAGCTTGCATTTTGTTAAAATGTGTAGTATCATAATCTAGCGTCATGCGAAACAAGAAACACAATACGGTTCGTTGGTCAAGCGGTTAAGACGCCGCCCTCTCACGGCGGAAACAGGG
>ENA-UAPG01000328-UAPG01000328.1-human-gut-metagenome-genome-assembly--contig:-NODE-328-length-15570-cov-9.376152_pt1 | contig 15570 bp, 9 predicted proteins | sample MGYA00243478_ERZ654573 | MGnify/ENA primary metagenome ERZ654573 (study PRJEB26926, sample SAMN06164711) | human gut metagenome | biome: ENVO:00009003; feature: ENVO:2100002; material: ENVO:00002003... | reverse complement strand
AAAATCCCATCGCCAAAGGCGATTCTGCATGGATTTTTGCCTGTAACTGTGAGGGGCTGAACAGTTACTTTTATTCTTCCAAAGAAAGCACCGTACACACAGGCTCCCCTTCCGTATACTCAATGGTAAGGGAATCTCCCACATCATACTTCACAATCTCAGGGTACTCGGTCACCGGCAGATCAAATACCAGATCTTTGCTCTCCAGCACCACATAGAAATGGGAGTTTCCGTCAATGACCGCCTGGGCCACACGCTTGATCTTGCCGGATACCTTCTGTGCTGTGAGCTCTCCGCCGTCGGAGGAGAGGCCGTTGGCTGACAATAGCTTCACATAAGCCTTCTCACATTCAGCCACTGTATCCCCGATGGCCACATTCTGGTACTTCTGGATATTGACCATAGCATATTTTTTTACCAGGCCCGCGCCGTCTTTTAAGGCCATAAAATAGGTTGGCTCCCCGGAGATATTCAGAAGCAGCGGGAATGCTGCCGTGTATTTTAAGTTCTGTACCTGCCCTTCCGCGGATTCCATGGCGGAATACTCTTCCGCACCGGCACAGGAATAATACCGGGTCTCCATGGTACGCTGGTTCATCAGCACAAATCCCACATTGGAACGGTCGCCGCTGACTGAGGTAATGCCGGTGTATACCCACACATCATCCTCCAGCGCCAGGTAATTATACCCGTCTGTTGTCTTGAGACATCCCTTCTGTCCAAGAATGCTGTTGAAAAATCCGTTTTTCAGCATTCCGTGATAATTGTAGAGCTGGATCAAAAGGTCTGCCGGATAGGCACGGTCTACCCACTGGGGACAGTCCTCTATCTTATATTCTGTGGTCTCTCCTGTGATAGCGTTACAGAGGACCACCTTGCCGATGGTCTGTCCGCCGAAAAGGCCTATGTTGAATTTCTTAACAGGACAGATCCAGTAAGGGACTCCGTCGTCGTTGATCTCAAAGCTCAACTGGTCAAACATGTAAGTCGGATAGCTGAACCGCAGATGCCTGTAAATGTTCCTGTTGAAATACTCGGATTCGGAATATTTGATCCCATCCTCCAGCTTCACAAGCTCTGTGTTCTGTGTGGCCATATCAATGCGGATATAGGCAGGAATTCCCTCTTTTTGGTTTGTCAGCCATTTGATGGGGCTGGCGTACACAAGAGGAGTCACTCTGTATGGTTGTCCCTGGTAGTTGATTTGTGAATAAATATTGCTCACCTCAAACTGGGAGACCATATCCACCATACTTCCCATTTTTCTGTTGCCCAGAAGTTCTGCGGAATCTTTGTCAAGGAGTGGAATCTGATTATAACTGATCTCCTCAATATCTTCTGTAAAATCCCTCTCTTCCGGTGTTGCAAGCTGCTGATACTTGTTGGCGTTTATGATCGGGGAGGACAACAGGGTTCCAATGGCATAAACTACAATGATCGCTGCGATCACCAGCAGTCCGCCCTTCATCACCTTATTCTTTTTTATGTCCCCCACACTGTGGAAGCGCTTCCTGATTCCGTACACTACCAGGATCACCACTACGATGGCTGCCAGGAAGAACCAGAAGCCGCTTTCATGAATGTTGATGGCAGGCAGCGTAAAATAGTAATAGAGGAATGCCAGGATTACCACAGCAAGACCCGCCGCAATTTTTTTCTTCATACTTTTACCAAATCCTTTCCGGGTGCTTACCCGATTTGTTTAGCATACAGTTTACCATGAGAGAACGCCGGATACAAGTTTTTTTCATATAAAGACCCCGGAAAACCGAATCTTTCGGTTTCCGGGGTAAAAATATCTGATTATTCGTTCTCTTCTGCACTTGCGCGGGCCGCAATTTCTTTCTCCTGGATATCAGAAGGTGCCTGCTCATAACGTGAGAATTCAAAGGAGAAGTTTCCGCTTCCGCCTGTCATGGAACGCAGGTCTGTGGAGTATCCGTAGATGGATAACATCGGTACATCCGCTTCCACCACGGTGCATCCCTTATGGTCAGGATCGGGATTCATGCCCAGCACACGGCCGCGGCGTTTATTCAGATCGCCCATAACATCACCGGTGTATCTGTCCGGAACCATAACTTTCATGGATACGATCGGCTCCAATAGTACCGGAGACGCTTCCATAAAGCCCTTCTTAAATGCCTGGACAGCAGCTGTCTTGAACGCCATCTCAGAGGAGTCTACCGGGTGGTAAGAACCATCGTAGAGCACTGCCTTCACACCAACTACCGGATAAGATGCCAGCGGTCCTTTCACCACGGAATCCTGAACACCCTTTTCCACTGCCGGGAAGTAGTTCTTAGGAACTGCGCCGCCGACTACGATCTGTTCAAACACGTAAGGCTTCTCCAGATCACCGGAAGGCTCAAAGGTCATCTTTACGTGGCCATACTGGCCGTGGCCGCCGGACTGTTTCTTATATTTCGCCTCCACGTCAGCTTTCTTACGGATCGTCTCGCGGAACGGAACTTTAGGTTTGGAAAGTTCAATATCCACTTTATAGCGTTCTTTCATTTTACTCATCACAATGTCAAGATGCTGTTCACCGATACCATAGATCAAGGTCTGGCGGTTGGCGGAATCATTCTCCACACGCAGTGTCAAATCTTCCTGCATCATTTTGGACAGCGCCTGGGAAACTTTGTCGTCATCGCCCTTGTTCACAGTTTTGTATCTCTTGTATGTATACGGAACGGAAATCTCCGTCTTGCCGAACACAAGAGGAGTGCTCTTTGTTGAAAGGGTATCTCCGGTAGCCACGGTGTTTAATTTGGCAATGGCACCGATATCGCCTGCATGGAGCTCCGGTACCTCGATGGGTTTGGAACCTTCCAGCACATACAGTTTATTTAATTTTTCTTCCGAATCCTTGGTCGCATTGTATAAGGTGTCATCACCTTTGATAACACCGGAGCAAACCTTAACCAGTGAGTATTTGCCCAGGAACGGGTCCACGATGGTCTTGAACACGTATGCGGATTTTGCTTTGGCGAAATCATAGTTCGCCTGGTAAATTTCATTTGTCTTTGCATTCATGCCTGCGCATGTCTTCTGGTCCGGGCTTGGGAAATAGCCGCATATATCATCCAGCAGGTTGGCAACGCCCTGTACGTTCACGGTGGAGCCCATACATACGGGGATAATGCTGCCGTCTGAGATATTCATCTTCAGAGCTGCGGAAACCTCTGCCACGGAGAACTCTTCCCCTGCAAAATAACGGTCCATGAACTCTTCACTGATCTCAGCAACGGATTCCATCAGGATGTCATGATACTGCTCCAGATATTCCTGCAGATAGTCAGGAACCGGGCATTCCTTTTTCTGGCCTCTGTCAATGTATCTTCTTCCGGCCTGTTTTACAATATTTACATAGCCCACGAATTCTTCATTTTCACGGATCGGCATATGGATGGGTGCAATTTTCTTTCCGTACAGTTCGGTCAGGCTTTCCACTACTTTTCTGTAGCTTACATTGTCCACATCCATTTCTGTGACAAAGAACATGCGGGGCAGATTGTATTTCTCACACATCTCCCAGGCTTTCTGGGTTCCCACCTGTACGCCTGCTTTTCCTGAAACCACAATGATCGCTGCATCGGCTGCCGCAACTGCTTCCTCCACTTCCCCTACAAAGTCGAAATAGCCCGGGGTGTCCAGTACATTGATCTTTACTTTTCCCCATTGAATCGGAACCACAGATGTCGAAATTGAGAATTTTCTTTTAATCTCCTCTTTATCATAATCACTTACCGTGTTACCATCTGTTACCTTTCCCAAGCGGTTCGTAATACCTGACAAGTAAGCCATTGCCTCCACCAGACTTGTCTTTCCGGCACCGCCATGACCGAGCAGGACCACATTTCTAATTCTGTCGCTTCTGAAAACGTCCATATGTAATACCTCCCAATTTTTGATATGTATATATTTTACTAAAAAGATAGCAATAATTCAAGTATTTTATTCAAATTAGACAAGAAATTTTTCTTTCTGTTTGGTCAAAATTGCAGTGTATCACTTTAAAGCGCAAAATCGTTGACAATTGACGCTCCTTGTCATAAAATAATAATGTTTGGCGGACATAAGATCCGCTGTTTATTACGGCAGAAATGCATCTGTTACAGGCTTTCTGCTGTCACAAAAAGAAGAAGGGTAACTACGCTTATACACGGTCAGCGCAGGCAACGCGCAGATTTGATGGAACAGTTACGAAAAAGGAGCATATATTTTATGGAAACAACTACGATTGGCTTTATCGGTCTCGGCTTGATCGGCGGCTCTATAGCCAAAGCCATCCGGAAATTTCATCCGGAATACCAGATTCTCGCATACAACCGGACCAGGGACACTTTAGAGGACGCCGTCTTCGACGGTATTGTGGATATTGCCTGTGATGAACAGGATTCCAAGTTTGCCCTCTGTGACATTATTTTCCTGTGCGCCACCGTGGACTATAATATAGAATGTCTCCCCTGGCTGAAGCAGATCATACGGCCCGGCTGCATTCTGACAGATGTGGGAAGTGTAAAGGGCGAGATACATAAAGAGATCACAGCCCTCTCCATGGCCCCGAATTTCATTGGCGGGCATCCCATGGCGGGAAGCGAAAAGACCGGATATGAACATTCCACTGACCATCTGATTGAAAATGCGTACTATATCCTGACCCCTTCCGAGGAGGTAGGCCTTGATAAGATAGGGGTCTACACAGAGCTTGTGACCTCCATCGGTGCCCTGCCCATGATATTGACCTTTGAGGAACACGACTATATTACCGCAGCGGTCAGCCATCTCCCCCATGTGGTGGCAGCCGCCCTTGTGAATCTGGTCCAAAAGCTGGATTCTCCCTCGGAACATATGAAAGCCATTGCGGCCGGAGGTTTTAAGGATATTACCAGGATCGCCTCCTCTTCCCCTTATATGTGGCAGCAGATCTGCATGGAAAACCCGGAGAACATCTCCCAGGTCCTGGATGAGTTTATCCGCCTGATCGTACAGGCAAAATATCTGGTGGACCAGCATGACGGGGATGGACTTTTTCAGATGTTCTCGAACTCCAGGGAGTACAGGGATTCCATCAGTGACACCTCCAGCGGACCTATCAAGAAGGAATATGCCCTCTACTGTGATATTATTGACGAGACGGGTGCCATTGCCACCATTGCCACCATATTGTCCATGAACCATATCAGCATTAAAAATATCGGCATCATCCATAACCGGGAATTTGACGAGGGCGTGCTGAAAATCGACTTCTATGACCAGGCCGCCCAGAAAGAGGCAGCAGAACAGCTTGGAAAACGGAACTATATCATATATGAGCGTTAGGAGCAGCACATGAAATTCACTAAAATAAATGCCCTGAAGGGCGAAGTTACCATACCCGGAGACAAATCCATCTCTCACCGGGCGGTCATGCTGGGAGCCATCTCACAGGGCACCACCCGTATCACCAATTTTTTAAGGGGCGCGGACTGCCTCTCCACCATAGCCTGTTTCCGAAAAATGGGGATTGACATTAAGGAGTCCCCGGATCAGATCCTGGTGCACGGAAAAGGCCTCCATGGACTGAAAGCCCCGGCGGATACCCTGGACGTGGGCAACAGCGGAACCACCGCAAGGCTCATATCCGGCATTCTGGCCGGTCAGTCCTTTGAAAGTACACTGACAGGAGACGCTTCCATCCGGAAGCGCCCCATGAAACGGATCATCACCCCCCTGTCTATGATGGGGGCAGATATTGAGAGCCTCCAAGGAAATGATTGTGCTCCTCTGCGCATCCGGGGCAGTCATATAAAAGGGATCCATTACGATTCCCCCGTGGCCTCGGCCCAGGTAAAATCCTGCATCCTTCTGGCCGGGCTGTATGGGGACAGCGTAACAAGCGTCACAGAACCTTATGTCTCCAGAGACCATTCGGAGCGTATGCTGTCAGGCTTTGGAGCCAGCCTTCAAACAGAGGGCTGCACCGTAAGCATTCAGCCGGAACCGGAACTGGTCGGACAGGATGTAGCCGTGCCGGGAGATATCTCTTCCGCTGCTTATTTTATCGCTGCTGCCCTTTTAGTGCCGGGCTCTGAACTGCTGATCAAAAATGTGGGCATCAATCCCACCAGGGATGGTATCCTGCGCGTATGCCGCCAGATGGGTGCTGACATCACGATCCTGAACCAAAGGGAACATGGCCAAGAGCCGGTGGCGGATCTGCTGGTAAAGCACAGTGCACTCAAAGGAACAGTCATTGAAGGGGCGGTGATCCCCACACTCATTGATGAACTTCCCATACTTGCAGTGATGGCTGCCTTCGCGGAAGGCTGTACTATGATCCGTGACGCGCAGGAGCTTAAAGTCAAGGAATCCAATAGACTGGATATTCTGGTGCACCATTTAAGCGCAATGGGTGCTGATATCACGGGAACAGAGGATGGTATGATGATCCAAGGCGGCAGCCCCCTCCACGGTGCTGTACTGGAAAGCCATTTAGACCACCGGATCGCCATGTCCTTTGCCGTGGCGGGGATTGCCACAGAGGGGGAGACAGAGATCCTGCAGGCTGACTGTGTAGATATCTCCTACCCCGGATTCTACAGGGATCTATTAAACCAATAAACCCTGCTGCTGAAAGGAGCCAATATGTCGCAGACTACAAAGCGGGCCCTTGCCCAGTCCCTGAAACATCTCATGGAACAAAAACCCCTGGAGAAGATAACTGTGGTGGACATTTCAGAAGACTGCGGCGTGAACCGTCAGACCTTTTACTACCATTTCCAGGATATCTATGATCTGATCGAATGGATCTATATCAATGAGGCAGAAAAGCGGTTGGGGGAAAAGACCACATACGATACCTGGCAGGAGGGCTTTCTCCAGATCCTCTCCTACATTTTGAGCAACCGGACTTTTGTAAAAAACACCTACCATTCTGTCAGCAGGGAATATCTGGAGCATTTCCTCTTCCGGCAGATGTACCGGCTCCTGCTGGGAGTCATAGAAGAAAAAGCGGAAGGCATGGCTGTCCGCGACACGGATAAACAGTTTATCGCCAACTTTTATAAATATGCCTTTGTGGGTTTGATCTGTGAGTGGATCGAAGATGGCATGAAAGAAAATCCCCAGGCCATGACCGACCGCCTGAGCCTTCTGGTCCACGGTACCATCACCGGAGCACTGGAACGGTTTCGGACAGATAAGAGGCATTGATTTTTTATACACTTTATGCGCAGTGTCAAAACTTTTGACACTGCGCATTTTCTGTGTATGGCAGTCTTCTCTCTCAGCGTTTATAGTAAAGACAGATAAACAAAAAACATAGTCCCCAAGAACAAGGAGGTATTCCTATGTATTACAGCAATGGCAATTACGAAGCATTCGCGCGCCCGGTAAAACCCGAAGGCGTTGAGAAAAAATCCGCATATCTGGTAGGTTCCGGACTGGCCTCCCTGGCAGCCGCCTGCTTTTTGGTGAGAGACGGACAGATGAAAGGGGAGCATATCCATATTCTGGAAGAATTATCCCTGCCCGGAGGCGCCTGTGACGGCATCAAAGACGCACAGAAGGGCTTTATCATCCGGGGCGGCCGTGAGATGGAAGATCATTTTGAATGTCTCTGGGATCTTTTCCGCTCCATTCCATCTCTTGAGGTGGAGGACGCCTCTGTGCTGGATGAATTTTACTGGCTGAACAAAAAAGACCCCAACTACTCTCTCATGCGTGTGACCGAGAACAGGGGGCAGGATGCCCACACAGACAATAAATTCGCATTGAGCGACAAGGCAGCCATGGAGATCATGCAGCTCTTCTTCACAAAAGATGAGGATTTGTACGACAAAAAAATAAATGATGTTTTTACGGAGGAATTCTTCAAATCCAATTTCTGGCTCTACTGGAGGACCATGTTTGCATTTGAAGACTGGCACAGCGCTTTGGAGATGAAGCTGTATATCCAGCGTTTCATCCACCATATCGGCGGGCTTCCGGACCTGTCTGCCCTGAAGTTCACTAAATATAACCAGTATGAATCCCTGATCCTGCCCATGGTGAAATACCTGGAGGCTCACGGGGTGCAGTTCCAGTATGACACCAGAGTGACCAACGTGGTCTTCGACATCACACCGGAAAAGAAGGCTGCCAGAAAGATCATGATGATCCACAACGGCCGGGAAGAGTGCATTGATCTGCTGGATGACGACCTGGTTTTTGTCACCAACGGAAGCTGTACGGAGAATTCCAGCCTTGGGGATGATGACCACGCCCCGGTATTCAATGACACCCCCGGCGGATGCTGGGAGCTGTGGAAAAACATTGCAGCTCAGGACCTCTCCTTCGGAAATCCTGACAAGTTCTGCAGTGAAACAGATAAGACCACTTGGGAGTCCGCAACCGTCACCACCCTGGATGACAGGATCCCCCCCTATATCCAGAAAGTCTGCAAAAGGGATCCCTTCAGCGGCAAAGTGGTAACCGGAGGCATTGTGACCTGCAAGGATTCCTCCTGGCTTATGAGCTATACCCTAAACCGGCAGCCCCACTTTAAGGAACAACCCAAAGATCAGCTCGTGGTCTGGGTCTACGGTCTGTTCACAGATGTTCCCGGGGACTATGTAAAAAAGCCTATGCGTGAATGTACCGGAAGAGAGATCACGGAGGAATGGCTGTACCATCTGGGCGTCCCTGTAGAAGAAATCCCGGATATGGCAGCCAATTCAGCCCGCTGCATCCCCTGCATGATGCCGTATATCACAGCGTTCTTTATGCCGCGGACAGCAGGCGACAGACCTAAAGTCGTGCCGGACGGGTGTGTGAATTTTGCATTTATCGGACAATTTTCAGATACCGTCCGCGACACGGTATTCACCACGGAGTATTCCGTGCGGACAGCCATGGAGGCAGTCTACACGCTCCTGGATGTGGACCGGGGCGTACCCGAAGTCTATGGTTCCTGTTATGATATCCGCGCCCTTCTGGATGCCACATCCAAAATGCTGGACGGCAAGAAAGCCATCGAGATGAAGGTGCCGTGGATCATGAAGCTCGTGGAGAAGAAAGCGCTGCGAAAGATTTCCGGCACGGTGATCGAAAACCTGCTGAAAGAATACAATGTGATATAAGATAAGGGGGAGGCAGGTGAGATCCGTCACCTGCCTCCCTTCATCATTGCCATTCGTTACAGCACCCGCTTGCTTTTAACAGCTTATTACTTTTTACCACTTCATAGGAAGCTTGGATATCCACAGACAGCTTCCTGTCCTTATCCAAAAACGGAACGATCTTCCTGTATTCCTCAAATGCCTTTCCCGTACATTTCCCAAGTTTATAGTTTCCGCGCAGATCCACGGCCTGGGCTGCGTGCATCAATTCCATTCCCAGGATGTACCTGAGATTATCCACAATTTTAAAGGATTTTTCCAATATGAGCACAGCGTTGGAGGCATGATCCTCAATATACCCGGACAATGCAAAGAAATCCATAGAAGAGGGATTCGCCAAAGCTCTGTTCTCGGTATCCAAAGATGTAAACGTCTTCTGGATGGTGGAATATCCGATCACGGTCTTGCCGCCGTCCGGGGATAAAAACCGGGGCAGCCCGGTAAAGGATGGATCTGCCAGCTTGAGAATCCTGTGACATGCACCTTTTGATATATGGTTCAGTGCAATATTCAGCATTTCCGCCTTTAACGCCAGGTTAAGAGGCTCAAAATTACAGCTCACAGACACCCTCTCCACATCAGGAAGAACACAGGGATTGTCATCCGAATGGTTCAGATGCTGGTTCAGACTCATTTCAAGCAGCTTGACGCATTCCAGTACAGCCCCGTTTATAAAAGCGGAATCCCTGAAGCTTAAAGGGTCCTGAAGCGCTTTGCCCTCTGTACCGTCGAAGAGATAACTGCCCTCTAACATATGCAGGCATTCCTGCGCACATTCTGTCTGTTCCGGAAATCCTTTTGCCTCTGTTACACTCCTATCAAGCTGCTGGATCTGTCCGTTTAATCCCTCCAGGCCGATGCAGTATATAAGATTGGAGTTAGCGGTCAGCTCTTTTACTTCTCTCAGAAGCAGAGCCGCCATGGCGGCCGCCTGAGAGTTGGAGGATACAATGCCAAGGCCGTCTTTTGGACCCAGGACCAGAGGCTTCATCCCCTCATTTTCCATAGCTTTCAGACTGTCTGTGGGCTGGCCCTGATAGAGTACATCATTCTCCCCGATCATGGACATGCCGATCATGGCATTTACCGCCAGATCCGCTTCCCCCACAGAGCTTCTTCTCGGAACCAGGGGATGGATCCTTTTATTTAAGAAATCCCTGTAACGTTCCAGTACATCCCGGGAAAGGCCTGCACAGCCGTACAAAGCCGTATTCAGGCGGATCAGCATAATGGCTCTGACTTCCTCCTCCGTACAATACGGAGGCACACAAAGAGAATGGGAACGCAGAAGGTTTTTATTATACTGGTCAAAATATTCTGTATAAACTTTTCGGTCTTTGTTCCATCCAACCCCTCTGTTTGTCCCGTAAACAGGTGTTTCCGAATCCACCATCCTGTATAATACCTGCTTAGCCTTTTCGGCCCTTTTCATAGCTTCCTTAGAGAGTTCCACAATGGCTCCGTGATATACCACTTCATAAATCTGATCCAAGGTGAGATTCTTTCCGTCTAAAACAACTTTCTCCATAACTGTTCTCTCCCATTCTGTGTCAGTACTTGTACTGTTTTTCTGAGAATATACTATATTCCCATCAAAATTTTGTTTAAAAAATGCAGAATTGGTCGAGATATTTTCTTTCCCATATGGATGAGATCTTTGACCGTTCCTCTCTGACATCAAAGGTCTGCATGTCTTCCCCGATCTTCAGCCTGCTTTCACAAGGACAGTCTGAAGACTGGGTGATCAGGCCGAAGATCCTGCTGTACAGACAGCGTTCCACGGGGTCCCTGCTGTGCCGCGCGTATTGTCCGGCCTTTTTCAGATACATGGCACCTCCCTCAAAATCTCCTTTTCTGAATAACAGGACCGCTTCGTAGGCATAGGCCGTACTTCTCTTATACACCACATGGAGATGTTCAAAGCTTTGGATCGCGGCTTTTATATAACGCTCTGCCATACAGTCAATGCCTGTATCAAACAATCCTTTTCCCATATGGAGATACAGCAGGGTCTTGCCGCTGATATTATGGATATTGGCATGGATATCCAGTGATTTTCTGTAATATTCCATGGCACTGTCATAATCTTTTGTCAGACGGCCGATTTCTCCCAGCCAGCTGTAAGCTACAGCAGCATTGGCACCCCATTCCTCTTTCCACTCCTTATCCAGAAATATATCCGCTGCCTCAAGCAGTTCCCGGCTGCCTTTTTCCATCTCCCCTTTGAGCACATAGCCAATACCCTGAAACCTTTTCCAGAAGCCCTGTTCTGCAGATGTGTCAGCAGCCTGCCAAAGCCCTTCCCGGCTGTAACGGATGAGCGCATCCGCCTGACAGGTGTCCATGGCAAGATACGCTTTCTGCTTCAGAGTTTCCTTTGCCGTGCCCTGCAGCTCCTCCAAAAGACCGATATATTCCCAGGACCTTTCATAGTCCGGGATCTTTACATAGGACTGGACCAGCATAGTAAGATAAAGCTCCAGCCGCTCTTTTTCAAAGCCCCCGGGATTGACTGATTCTTTATACACCTCCACATAGGCTTCCATCTGCTTATAAATAAATTCTATCTGTTTTCTGTTGTTCAGATATGTTTCCGTGTTATACATCACATCGTAATCATGCAGTACCGGGAAAAATTCGTGGGCGATGGCCAGATATCTGCGCAGATATTCTTTCAGGTAAAAATCCGATTTTTTTCTGTCCTGGCTCTTAAAGTAATGATAGCTGATCTTAGGCAGGATATCCTCGTTCTTTCCCATAAAAAACTGCTTCTCAAATCGTTTTGCCATGAGGCTGTGAAGACTTTTCCTTTTCGTCAGGCTGAGGCTTTCATAAGCCCTTATCCTTTCCTCCTCATTCGGAAATGAATAATAGATCCTGTCGGCATCCTCTTCCTCTCGTATCATCCCCCCTCGGACAAGGGATTCGATCCCCTCCACAAACAGGGAATCCTCCAAGCCGGAAAAATACTTTAATTTTCTGTATTCCGCCCTGTCGCAGAACATAGAGATCCATTCCAGCAGGCTTTTGCAGATATCCGACTGGCTTTCACCCGTATTGGAGAAAGGCGTTTTCTCCTCCTGCACACGCTCCCGCTCTTTTTGGCTGATGATCTTTTGCCAGAGCTTTGTGATCTCCTCACCGGGCACCTCATCCAGTTCCTGTTCCAATATGTACTGCAGCTCCCGATAGACCATATCTGCCCGGTTCCTCTGCCCTGCTTTTTCATATAATTTCATAAGAAGCTGATAATATTTTTCACAGAACTCGTCCATGGCGATGAGGTTTTTACATATCTCCTCACACAGATCCAGTCTGCACTTGTCTTTGAACAGTTCATCCTCTGTAAGGAAATAAATCTTCTCTGCAGTCTCAATCCTTTTCTGACGTATAAAATTTTCAAACTGACTGCTTTCTTTTACTTCAAAATGGTCTAAATACCAGAAATTCTCCTTACCGGAAAGGATCTCAAGATCACTTTTCATCTCAATCAGATCCATCCACAAGTCCGCTTCCGGGTTGATCCTGAGCTGCTGCCTGCCGTCTGTGATCAAAAAATCCTTTCCGAAAGCCTTTCTGATATGATAGAGCGCATTTCTGTAATTTCTGTTTGCCTTTTCTTCATCATATTTATCTCCCCAGAAGATATCTTCCAGTACCTGCTTATTTTCATATCCTTTGGTAATGAGGTAATAGAACATTCCCTCTACCCGTCCATAGGGAAACAGATATCTTTTTTTATTCACATAAACTCTGGGGGTCCCTAAAAGAAAAACTTCTATTTTATCCATGCTGTCCTCTCCCTTTTCTGTTCCGCACACTCTATCTATTTATCATAGGCACCACAGGGAAATTAGTCAATAACACTTTTTCAACAAAACTTCAACAGCTATATTTTACAATAGAGGCAAAAGTTCCCAGGAATGAATTTTTAAACAACTCTAAGGGAAAACAGGAGGAATCTGTTCTATGAACCATTACAACATTACCCTTACCATAAACCGGGAAATCTTCATTTTTTCCGTCACGGAAGAAGATACCCTTCTCGACGTGATCCGGGAAAAAGCAGGACTTACAGGCACCAAACAGGGATGCGGCTGTGAGCAGTGCGGAGCCTGCACTGTGCTTTTGAACGGAAAAGCTGTTAATTCCTGCTGTGTACTGGCACTGCAGGCGGACAATGGGGAAATTGAAACCATTGAGGGGCTGGAATCTCCAAATGAACTGCATCCCATTCAACAGGCTTATATAGACGAGGGTGCCGTACAGTGCGGTTTTTGCACACCAGGTATGATCATGTCTACAAAAGCCCTTTTGGACCGGATTCCCAAGCCTGACAGTTCCCAGATCCGGGAAGCGCTCTCCGGAAATATCTGCAGATGTACCGGTTATACAAAGATTGAGGCAGCCGTTAAAACTGCCGCCCAAAAACTGGAGGAGGTGTCCCATGAATCCATATAAAACTGCCGCACACGGAATCCCAAGACATGAGTCCGCCGCAAAAGTCACCGGAAAGGCTCTCTATACAGATGATCTTTCTCTTCCTCAAATGGTGTACGGCATGATGATCCGAAGCCCTCATGCACATGCAGAAGTCACAGACATTGACCTTTCCCAAGCAAAGAAGACCGAAGGCTACATAGGCGCACTTCTTCCCTGGGAGGTTCCTGACACCTTTTACAACTGTTCCGGCAATCCGCCATCCCCGCTGCTCATGAAAGATGAGAAGATACTCACCGCCCACCCTCTCTGTGTGGGAGACCGCATCCTGGCCATTGCCGCCAGGACCCCACAGGCGCTTTTAAAGGCAGCCAAATCCGTAAAGGTCAGCTACAGGCTTCTGCCTTCTGTACATACCATAAAGGACGCATTAAAGGCGGATGCCGCTCCCATCCAGCCGCATCTGTCCCAAAACAATATCCTTGCCTCCAGGGAAGCCTCTGCCGGTGATACGGAAAAAGGATTTGAAGAAGCAGACTATATTTTTGAGGATGATTTCCACACTTCAGCCATGCAGCATGTGGCTATGGAACCCACATCCTGTATCTGCGATTTTTCTGACGGCAGGAAACTGAATATCTGGAGCAACTCCCAGACACCTTATCAGGAACGAAGGATCATGGCGGAACTGTTTGGGATGAACGAAAATGATATCCGTGTTGTGAAGCCTGTCATGGGCGGAGGTTTCGGTGCCAGGCAGCAGCTCCATAACCAGCCTGCCGCTGCCCTTTTGTCAAAAAAAATAAGAAGACCTGTTAAACTTATCAACACTCGGGAAGAAGAGATGTATGCTTCCGTAGTACGCCATGAAATGCAGACACATTTAAAATTCGGTGTAACAAAAGAGGGCATTTTAACTGCTTTCCGGACAGAATACTATCTGAATGCAGGTCCTTATACTACCCACACCCCCACGATCGTGGCTGCTGCCAGCAGAAAATTCCAGTACAAGGTCCCCAATTATCTTTTTAACGGATACAGCATAGCAACCAACGGTCCCACCGCAGGCGCATTCCGGGGATACGGCAACGCACAGCTCACCTTCGGCCGGGAACTTATGATGAGCCGGATTGCCAGAAAACTCCACCTTGACCCCGTGGAATTCCGTCTGCGCAATCATGTACAGACAGGGGAAAAGTTCCCTGCCGCCACAGCAGCGGTTACGAGCTGCGGCATTGAAAAATGTGCCCGCCGTTGTCAAAAGATCCGTCGGGAGATCGACGAAAAGGAAGGGCTGGCTGATAATGAGGAGATTCGGCAGGCGTGGGGTGTCTCTTTTGCCTGCCATGGATCAGGCCCTTCCTCCAAAGAAGGAATGAGTTCTGCCGTCATACTGGCAAACGATGACGGCAGCATTCACCTTCTGACCGGTTCCGCAGATATCGGACAGGGCAGTGAAACCATGCTTTCCCAAATAGCAGCGGAATACCTTGGAATTCCCTTCTCTCTTGTTAAGATCACTGCGGCCGATACCGGAATCTCCCCTTACGATACCGGAACCTTTGGCAGTTCCCAGACTTATGTAAGCGGAAACGCGGTTGTGCTTGCCTGCCAGGATATCATACAAAAGCTTGTCCATGCCCTGTCAGACTGTTACGGCAGTACAGATATAACATTCGGGGAAGACAAAAAATTTCATATCCCGTCAAAAAATCAGCATCTTACTTTTCAGGAAGCTGCGGGGCAGGTGTTTTTCGGTATGAAAGGAGCAGTCATTATGGGAAATTCCAGCTATAAAGCCCAGGAAAGTCCCAACCCCTTTGCCGTCTGCATGGTGAAGGCAGAATACGAAAAGAAGACCAACAGCATCATCCTGCGGCACGTGATCGAGGTCGTGGACGTGGGCACCCCCATCAATCCCCTCACCGTCATAGGGCCTGTCTCTTATACACATCTCCGAGCCCACGAGACAGGCAGAAATCTC
>ENA-UAPG01000320-UAPG01000320.1-human-gut-metagenome-genome-assembly--contig:-NODE-320-length-15794-cov-16.420675_pt1 | contig 15794 bp, 8 predicted proteins | sample MGYA00243478_ERZ654573 | MGnify/ENA primary metagenome ERZ654573 (study PRJEB26926, sample SAMN06164711) | human gut metagenome | biome: ENVO:00009003; feature: ENVO:2100002; material: ENVO:00002003... | reverse complement strand
ATTCCAGTCCCTTACTTTTATGAACTGTCATGATCTGTACCGATCCTTTACCTGCATCCATTACATTGACTTCTCCAAAATCCACCTCATATTTCTGAAGATTTTCAATGTACCGCACAAAATTAAACAGACCTCTGTAGCTGGTTTTTTCGTAATCCATGGCTTTTTCCACCAACATACGAAGATTAGCCCCTCTCTGGCTTCCCCCCGGAAGAGCACGGACAAAATCTTCATATCCGGTTTTCCTAAGAATATACAAAATCAGCTGATGAACCGGAGTATAGGAAGACATATCCCGGATTTCCCGAAGCTGTTCCAGAAATCCGGCAAGTTTATCCCTAAGTTTTTGTTCCTCTTCTGTATCAAAACTTTCTCGCTCAGTAAACTGGCAGAGACATTCATAGACCAGTCCTTTTGGACATGCCTTCCGTATTTCTCCCAGTTCCTGGGTTGTACATCCCACCATAGGAGAATGAAGCACACCGGTAAGGGGAATATCCTGAAGAGGATTGTCGCATATCCTCAGATAATTCAGAAGATTTACCACCTCCGGAGCAGAAAAATATCCCGTTCTGGATGAGGTATATGCAGGAATTCCTCTTGAAATAAGAATTTCACGAAAAGTTTCTGCCCATCCGTAGGCAGACCGAAGAAGAATAACAATATCTCCATATTCTACCGGACGGTATCTCCCTGTTTCCTTATCAAGAACCTGTTCTTTTCCCACAATACGAGATATCTCTCCTGCTATAGCAAGAGCCTCCAGTTCCCTGTCTGTCTGATTTCCAGTCTCCTCCTCCAGCTCTTCTCCGTCTTTTTCCACCAGAAGAACTTCTGTGGTGCAAAAGCTTTCATCTGCCCCCTCCGGAAAGACAGCTCCGGGATAAAGAGCATTGCTGCTGTCATAATCAATCCCGCCTACATCCGCTCCCATGATCCGGTTAAAAATATAATTGACCGATGTAAGCACCTGATGACGGCTGCGGAAATTTTTATGAAGATCGATCCGCTGTTCCAGGCTGTCCGAAGTGGAATAACTGTAATATTTTTCCATAAAAAGCTCCGGTCTCGCCAGTCGGAAACGATAAATACTCTGCTTTACATCCCCTACCATAAAAATATTCTTTCTGTTTTCGGCCCATCCCGAAACCAGATTTGTGATCATCTCCTGAACCGAATTACTGTCCTGATACTCATCAATCATCACTTCTTCATATTTTTCTGAAAGCTCTCTGGCCGCCTGACTGGGAATGATCTGATCTCCTTCTTTTTCTGCCAGAATATGCAGGGCAAAGTGCTCCATATCTGTAAAATCCAGAATGTTCTTTTCCCTTTTTTTCCGGGCAAACCGTTCCTGGAAATCTGTCACCAGTTCCACAAGACTCTCCAGCGGTGTTCTGCACAGCTTTACCGTATTCAGTAATTCGTCCTCATCCCAGCAAAGATATTTCTCCATCATGTTCTTCAGGATTCCCTTTTCTTCATCACGGAGATTCTTTACCCAGTCTTTTTTTGCAGGATCTACATCCGGTGCTTTTTTGCGGGACAGCGCCTTAAATGACATTTCCTCTGCAGCATCCCGCAGCTTGCCGTAATCCATTTCTTCTGTCACTTTTTTCAGAACATTCACCATGGCAAGATCACTGTCCAGAGCTTCCAGATAAGGAAGAGGACCATCCACTTCCAAACATACCGATCTGGCTTTTTGGATAATCTGCTCTGCCTCCTGTATGTTTTCTTCTATTTCTTTCCACAAAACAGTAATCCACCGGGACTGATAAATTTCATGAGCCTTATCCACCTGATATTCCTTAAGACACGCCTTCAGCCACTCCTCCGGAAAAGGATGACTCATAGATGCCTCATATACCTTTAAGATCAGATCCTTCAGTCCCTCATCTGTTTTTCCCGGTGCATAACATTCCACCAGCCGGAGAAATTTATCTTCTTTTTTTTCGTAAGCATCCTCCAGAAGCTCCCTGACCACATCCTCCCGGAGAAGCTTCAGTTCTCCCTCCTCCGCCGTACGGTAGCCAGGATCCAGTCCTATCATATGAAAATAGTTGCGAATGATATAAGAACAGAAACCATCTATGGTGGTAATCTGGGCTGTATGGATCAACGTCATCTGTTTCTGAAGATGCGCATTGTCCGGATCCTCATAAAGAGCCTTTTCCAGTGCAGCAGACAGCCGTTCCCTCATTTCCCCTGCTGCCGCTCTTGTAAAGGTCATGATCAGCAGCCGGTCCACATCTACCGGATGTTCCCTGTCCAGGATCTTGTTCAGGATCCTTTCTACCAGAACCGCTGTCTTTCCGGATCCTGCCGCTGCAGAAACCAGAATATTACGATTTCTGAGAGAAATTACTTTTTGCTGTTCTTCCGTCCATGTGACCGCCATTTTACTCTGCCTCCATTTCCATAGATTTCCATATCTCCTCATCTGTAAACTGTCTCAGACGTCTGTATTCATATCCCGGGATTTTTTTGTCAAACCCGCAGACCCCCTGATAGGTACAATAGGTACAGGCATTTTTCTTTCCCATTTCATAAGGAGAAACCTCCGCATCTCCGGAAAGAATATGAGAACGGATCTCCGCGATCTTATTTTTGACATACTGATTCAAAAGCTGAAACTGCTCGCGGGACGCCACAGAAGAACCTTTTCGGAAACCTCCGTCTTTCGTAAAAGAAACAGGCAGCGAAGAAGCTCCGGCATCTAGTTTATGAATGATATTGTCCGATGAATTTACCAGCCCGTTCATTTTCAGTTCTTTATAGATTTTCCTTTCAAGTTCCTGGAGATCCTCCTGAATATCGGTCTGGATCATTGGATCTTTGATATTATAATAAAAGATTCCCGCAGGCTCGATCTGACAGTCCGGGTGTTTTTTCTTTTCTGCTTCCATAGCTGCATCCATATATACTACAAGCTGAAGCTGAAGGCCATAATAAACCCCAACAAGATCAAAGGAAGTATTTCCGGACTTATAATCAATGATCTTCACATAAACCTTTTTATCCTCTTTGAGAACATCCAGACGGTCGATCCTTCCGCCTCCTATGGAGACTTCAAATCCCTCCGGTACAAATTCCCCGCAGCAAAGCTGTTCCTGCAAAGCCCAGACGGTACGTTTCAGGATTCGGAGCGTCCGCTGGATCATATACTGATTTCTGGCGCTGCTTTTCAGAATCGTATTTCCATAATCTGCCGCCACCTGTTCCATACAGTATTCCGCAATCCGGTCTCTCTGTTCCTCTTCCAGTTCTGCCCAGTCAAGACCTTTTCTCCGAAGCTCTGCGGCAAATTTTTCAAGTGCCTGATGAAGCACATTTCCCATATCCATTGCCCGAAATTCATATTCCGCCCGTTCTGTCACAGCCAGACCATACTGCAGAAAATGTGCAAAAGCACAGGCGGCAAACCGTTCCAGCCGGGTGGCGCTGTAATCGGAGATTTCTCCGTACAGAGCCTTTGCCACACTTTTACTGATCCTGTCCTCAGGTTTTCGGACAAAAGCGGCCTCTGTAAGCTTTTTTGTAAGATCCTGATATTCCGGACTTCTCAGATACCAGCTGTACAATTCCTGGAACAGAGGGTCCTGCTGCATTTCTTCATTTTCCAGACCAGACAGCAAAAATCCAATACCGGTGGACGGAGTTTCCAGAAGGTCCAGAGGATTCTCCGGTTCCTCCGCCTTTTCTGCCAGAAGATCCGGATACAGCTTCCGCACTGTACCAATCAGGTAGGCCGGACTGACCGCTTCTCCTTTGGCATTGGAGCAGCTGTAAGAAAGATATAAATGTTCAGAAGGTCTGGTAAGATTCAGATACAGATAAAATCTCTGCATATTCATCAGTTCTTTTGGCCCCGGAGCAAGCTCCACTCCCTGATCTTCAAAAAAATCTCTGTCCAGTTCTGTAAGAAGTCCGCCGGATTCTGTTTTCTTTGGAATGTTTCCTTCATTCATTCCCACAAAAAACAGAGCACGGATATCTTTCAGTCGAGTTCTCTCCATATCCCCAACAAGGACCTGATCGACCCCCGGAGGAATCAGAGCAACCTTTGCCTGGGACATTCCTGTTTCAAGAATCTGTCGAAATTCTTCCGAAGATACGATTTCCTCACCCAGGATCTCTGCCATTTTATCCAGCAGCTCCATAACGATCCCATAGATCTGAGCATACTCTTTTTCCATTGCCCTGATGCCTTTTCGTGCAAATATCTCCTCCTGAATCTTTAATTTTTCCTGAATACGGCTTTTCACAATAAACTCGTAAAGATACTGGCAGTATTCCCTGACGGTTTTCTTTCTTCCGGAAAATCCCAGTGCCAGAGCCTCCGTTTCTTCTATGAATTTCTCACGGATTCTGTTGATCTCCAGAAGAGATTCCTCTTTCATGCCCCGATAAACCCGCACCCACTTTTCCTTCCACCGTTTAAATCCACGGATCCCCAGCGCCACTGCATAGTTCTCCAGCCAGTCTGTCTCCTCTCTGGTCACATCGGACATTCCGCATCTGAGATATCGGAATACACTTTCATAGGAAAATCCCTGGGCAGCCATTTCCAGAGCAGCCCGGATATATTCCACAAAAGGATTCATAAGAATAGAATGCTTTTCGTCCACAAAGAAAGGAATTCCTGCATCTTCAAATGCCTGTCTTGCAAGACTTCCATAGGTTTCCAGATCTCCTGTGATCACCGCGATCTCTCCATAACGGCAGCCTTCCTCCCTGACAAGCCGCAGAATTCTTCTTGCAGTTTCCTCCATTTCTCTGACCGGATCTCCCGCACAGAAAATCCTTATGGAATCCTGCTTACCGGAAAATGTTTTTTTCTGGTACCGGAAGATATTCTGCTCCAGAAATGCCAAAGCCTCTGCCCGGGCATGGCGGGACTTACTGCCCGGCGCTATCCAGATCGGCTCCAGAATATCTTTCGTAAGTTCACAGAGACTTCGGATCATCTTATGACTCATATAAAAAAGCTGATGAGATTTTTCTTTATACAAAAATGGCTCCCGCACGTCCATAGTCACTGTAACAGATACCTTTTCACATGATATCAGCAGTTCCCGGATCACCTGGATCTGTATCGGTGTAAAACCAGTAAATCCATCCAGCAAAAGAACACTGTCTTTCAGTTTTTCGGAAAAAGCAATCTGCTTTGCCAGGATTTCCAGAACTTCCTCAGCTGTCATATAATGATCTTTCAGATAATCCCGGAATCCATGATACAGTACTGACACATCCTGAAGCTTCATCTGAAGAAGGGTTCTGTCTGACGCATCCTCCTGCATCTTCTTTATCTCTGCCTCTCCCACACTATACTGCATAAATTCCGAGATCAGAGATTTTACCTCATCCAGATATCCGGGTTTTTTCATCTGATTTTTCAGATATACCAGTTCCTTCTGATGTTTCTGAACCAGTTTCTGGAGGATCATATTTTTTCCGGTTTCTTCCAGTATCCTTCTGACATCACCGCCGGTTTCTTCCAGTACACGGTAAGCAAGACGGTCAAAACTCAGAACATCAATATTCAAGATTCCACCATCCGGGTGCATCTGTACCAGAGTTTTCTGTGTCTGCATGGTAAACTGCTCCGGCACAATCACATAATACAGTTTTTCCGGATGGTCCACAGCATCAGAAATAAGACTCTGAAACGCTGTATAAGATTTTCCGGCTCCGGAATTTCCAATGATAAACTGAAGCGGCATAATTTCCTCCCTGAATTTTTTCTTCCATTGTAGCACATATGTTCGATTTCTACAATCACTCATTTTTATCATAAAGAAAAGACTGCCTGCATATGATAAATCATAAGTTCTTTTCCTGTTCTGTATGATCCATACAGATGTTATTTACAGCAGTACTTACATATTCTGACCAGGAGGCAGCCATATGAGTTCCAGAACCAAGATCATTGTTTTACATATGAAGGAGATCATTTATACAGGAATCTTCCTTTTGTTTCTTTCCATCCTGGGAATCCTGCTATTTGTCATGTTCGGTCCCGGCAGAGCAAAAACAGCTTCCACAACTCCTGACGCTGTCTACACTCCGGGAATCTACCGCTCCTCCATTGCACTGAACGGAAACAGTTTTGATGTGGAAGTCACTGTAGATGCAGACAGGATACAATCTATCCATCTGGCAAACTTAAGCGAAAGCACAGCAGCTATGTTCCCGCTTGTGGAACCCGCCATCGAAGAACTGGCAAGTCAGATCTACAGTGGGTGTGATCTGGATAAACTGGAATATGCAAGTGATCAGAAGTACACCTCTTTGATGCTGATCCATGCCATCCAGGACGCAGTTAAAAAAGCAGAAATCCAATAAAAAATACCCGTTACCGGATTTTTACATTTTTCCGATAACGGGTATTTTTCAGATTTTTATTTTATCCACTTCTCTCATCCACAAGGTTCCACAGGCATCACTTGGCATACGCAGATCTCCCCTTGGAGAAACTGCCACGCTTCCCACCTTTGGGCCGTCCGGCAGACAGGAGCGCTTAAACTGCTGGGTAAAGAACCGTCTGTAAAAAGTCTTCAGCCATTTCAGTATGGTTTCCTCATCATATTCTCCGGCAAAAGCAGTCTTTGCCATACGGAAGATCTTTGCCGGCGGACAGGTCCAGCGAAGCATATGATACAGGAAAAAGTCATGAAGTTCATAAGGTCCTACCAGATCCTCTGTTTTCTGTGCGATTTTGCCATCCTTTGGCGGAAGAAGTTCCGGGCTCACCGGAGTGTCCAGAATATCCAGAAGGATCTCTGACAGTTTCTTTTCTCCGCAGGTATCTGCATAATATCTTACCAGATGGCGTACCAGTGTCTTTGGAACGGAGCCGTTTACTCCGTACATAGACATATGGTCTCCGTTAAAGGTCGCCCATCCCAGCGCCAGTTCAGAAAGATCGCCGGTTCCGATCACAATACCGCCCTTCTGATTTGCAATATCCATCAAAATCTGAGTTCTCTCTCTTGCCTGACTGTTTTCGTATGTGACATCATGAATTTCCGGATCATGTCCGATATCCCGGAAATGAAGACTTACCGCCTCCCGGATGTTCACTTCGCGAAGCTCTGTTCCCAGACAGAGACTCAGCTGACAGGCATTGTTGTAGGTTCTGTCTGTAGTTCCGAAGCAGGGCATAGTCACAGCCGTGATCTTTTCTCTTGAAATGCCCAGCATATCAAAAGCACGGACGGTCACCAGGAGTGCAAGAGTGGAATCCAGACCTCCGGACAGACCAATTACTGCATTCTGGCAGTGGATGTGTGCAAGTCGTCTCATCAGACCTGTTGCCTGGATATTCAGAATCTCATCGCAGCGGCGTTCTCTTTCTTCCATGGCAGCCGGCACAAAAGGCCTGGAATCAATCAGACCTGTCAGATCTGTTTCTGTTGTCTGCAGGTCAAAGAACACTTCATCATAATAAGACTCCATCTCCTGTGCTTTGTCCGCTGCAAACTGAAATGTAGTCATTCGTCTGCGCTCATTGACCAGCTTCCGGATATCCAGTACGCCGTAGACTGCCCCGTTGGTAAACTTCCTGCTTTCTGCAAGAACTGTGCCGTTTTCCGCGATCAGATCGTGTCCTGCATACACTACATCCTGGGTTGATTCCCCGATTCCGGCAGAAGCATAAATATAACCGCATACCAGTCTTGCAGACTGGCTGCTGACCAGATTTTTTCGATAACTGTCCTTTCCTACCAATTCATCACTGGCAGAAAGATTAACGATCAAGGATGCTCCATGATAAGCATGACAGGTGCTTGGCGGATCCGCCACCCAGAGATCTTCACAGATTTCTGCCGCCACCTTCAGTTCCGGCATCTGGGGACAGGTAAAAAGTAAGTGCGGAGAAACCATAGCCTCATACTCTGGATACTCTGTGTCAGAGCTGTCACTGTGCCAGAAGGTAACCCATCCGTTCACATCTTTTCCGGATGTAAAATAACGGCTTTCATAAAACTCGTTATAATTCGGGATATTTATTTTGGGCACCAGACCCAGAACTTCTCCCCCGCTGATCCCGGCAGCCACGTTATAAAGCTTTCCGTTATACTCCATAGGAAGCCCTACAAAGATCAGGCCGTCCACATCTCCTGTTTCCTCCGCAATTCGGATCAGCTGTGCCTTTGCTTCATTCAGAAGGGTTTCCTGCCAGAAAAGATCTCCGCAGCTGTAGGAGGTGATACAAAGCTCCGGAAACACCATGATCCTGGCTCCCTGTCCTTCCATTTCATGAGCCATACGGATGATCTCATCTGCATTATATTCGCAGTCTCCAACTCTTACATCCGGAGTTCCTGCACTGACCTTTATAAATCCATCCTTCATATTTTCCCCTTTCCTGTCCGTTTCTGCCGGACATCCGGCGTTACTGTTTATTCCGATCACAGCAGCAAACCGGCGTCTTATCACAGTTCTTATTTACATTTTCTGAGAATTTCTTTCAGTTCCTCCACACTGAACACATAATTGGTGTTGCAGAAGTGGCAGTTCAGTTCTACTTCCTTCCCTTCCTGGATCATCTCATTCAGATCCTTGCGTCCGATACTGATCAGGGCTTTTTCCACACGTTCCTTGCTGCAGTTGCAGTAAAACTCTGCCGGAACCTTATCCATAATGTCCACATCAAAACCTTCAAACACCGCCTCAAGAAGCCTCTCCGGTGTATGGCCCTGCTCCAGAAGTGTAGTAACTGACTGGATCTTCTGGATATTCTCCTCCAGCTTTGCAATGGTCTTTTCTTCTGCAAAAGGCATAACCTGCACAATAAATCCTCCGGCCTGCTGCACCGTGTTATCCTTATTCATCAGAACTCCAAGGCCAACTGCTGACGGAACCTGCTCACTGACTGCAAAATAATAGGTCAGATCTTCTGCAATCTCTCCGGTCTGCAGATCCACCTGTCCGGAATAAGGCTCTTTCAGCCCCATATCCTTGATCACATTCAGAAAACCATTTCCAACTGCACCGGACACATCCAGTTTTCCCTTTTCATTTGCAGGAAGAATTACCTCCGGATTTCCCACATATCCTTTAACTCTTCCCTGGGAATCTGCTGTAACAGTGATTCCGTTGATTGGACCATCAGCCTTAATCTGAAGAGTAAGGATATCTTTCTCCCCCTTCATCATCACGCCCATCATGGCACCTGCTGTAAGAAGACGGCCCAGAGCAGCCGTTGCTACCGGGCTGGTATTATGCGACTTTCTTGCTGTCTCTACTGTCTCTCTTGTCACAGCAGCAAATGCACGAACCTGGCTGTCTGCTGCTGTTGCTCTTACAATATAATCTTTCATTTCTTTCCTCCTGAATCATCATATTCTAAAATCGTTTTTACTTAAACTTCTTTTCCTTTTTCTCTTGCCACAAAAAACAGTCGCTCGCTGTCCTCCCGGGCAGGAGCCATGGTATAAGCATCATAAACCGCCAGAAGCTCCATACCTGCCTCCCGGATCAGATTCTGGATTTCCTTCTGTTCGTAAGCTTTCTGACAGTGCAGTTCCTCACATTTTTCGTAGAGGCCGTCCTCCCGCGGAAGAAAAACAGCCAGCTCATAAATATTGATCCCATTTTCCGGATCATAACTGTTTTCCCAGATAAAACTTCCTTCGTCACGGTTTTCCGCAATAGTTGTCTCTCCGAGGATATCTCTGTATTTATGTACGGTATTCATATCAAACAAAAAAATCCCCTTCGGATCCAGATAATTATTTACCAGACGGAATACCTGAAGAAGTTCTTCTCTGTCCGTGATATAATTCAGACTGTCGCAGACACTTACCACTGCCCGCACCGTTCCATACAGCTCAAATTCCTGCATATCCTGCAAAAGATACAGGATATCCTGTCCGATCTCCATTTTTTTCTTCATGGCCTCTGCCAGCATTTCTTCAGAATTATCCACACCGATCATATCATATCCCTTTTGTGCCAGCAATCCTGTCATCGTCCCTGTGCCGCAACCAAGCTCCAGCACAAGGCCATCTTCTATTCCCCTGGCTTTCAGGTGCTCTTCTATATATTCCGCCCACTTTTCATAATCTATGTTGTCCATGAACATATCATAAACCTGCGCAAATTTTCCGTATGCTTCCACTGTCCCTCTCCTTATAAAAAGGCAGATGATCTCTCACCTGCCTTTACTGTCTGCTATATGATACTTCTGCCGTAGTTACTGAACAGGCATATAGTATACGTCTGCAGCTTCTCCGTGCCAGTAATAATCGGTTCCGTCCTCTGCGTAAACATCCTCGTCGTTTACAAAGTTGTAGGTATTACCGTCAAAGTCCACCCAGCTTCCGTTTCCATCCGGCTGGATTACGATCGGATGTCCGTCAGAGTTTCTGTAAATAGTTCTTGTTGAATCTGTATTGCTGAGCTGCTCCTCTGTAAATCCACCTGAGCTGGTAGTTCCGGAGGAAGTGCTTCCCTCAGATTCTGTATTGGTTCCTGCTGAATCTGATGTTCCTGCATCCGTTCCTGACGCAGTGTCTGTTCCGGCGTTTTCTGCTGCCGGTGCATTTGTGCCGGCATTATTGGCTGCAGCATCTGCTCCATCCGTTCCAGTTGTAGTTCCTGCTGCCGGTGCTGTTCCCGGAGCCGCTTCTTTCAAAGTAGAGTTTCCAAGAATCTTAAAGGAATCCACTGCACTTTTCACAGAAGCAAGAGCCGCTTCATTTTTCACAGATGCCTCAATTGTATAATATTCACTGGCATTGGCAAATACCTTATGAACCACATAAAGAGCTCCGTCACTTTTTTCTGTATTTATCATTTTTGTCACATAGCTGTAAACACCGATACCGTTTACATCTTCTGCTTTATAATCCTGGATCTCAAAGTCTGTTCCCTGAACTTTATCGCCGTCTGCCTGCTCCAGAGAAACCGCCATATCCTGAGTGCTTGGGATTACGGTTGCTGCCATAGTCTCCTCTCCCTGGCCATGAAGAATCAGGATATTTCCGTTTTCCGGTGATTCAAAACTAATAGTACCTGACTCATCTGTCTTATTTGCCCAGGTAGCATCCGGGAGATTAATAGAAACAGATTTGTCCGCTGATGTATAAGTGGTGTTCTGTACATTAGGAGCGATGGTCGGTGTCGCAGTCGGTGCCTTGGTCACTTCCGGTGCAGGTGTTACGCTGACAACCTTCTGCTCTTCCGGTTCGTCGCCGCCAAAGCCGCAGCCTGCCATAAAAACAGATGCAGTTACTGTAAGTGCCAGAACAGCAAGTAATTTTTTATTCTTCATGATATCCTCCTTAAATACGAATCATAATTGAAGCCTTTGTACCATATTTTACAATTTTATTACATGCCTGTCAATAAATTTTCCATGCCGCAATGTGAAAATCCTATGAAAAAAATATAAACTCCTGTCATATTTTCGGTTTGAAATTCTGTCGTCTGCCGTCTCCTGACAGCAATTTCTGCCTTCTGTACAGGCTGTTCCCATTAACAGATTCTGTACATAAACAACTCATGAAGCGCCCTTGTGGCAGTGATGTATTCCGCCTGCGTCTTTAGGGAACTCTGGTCTTTTTCGCTAAACACACCATAAACTCTGTCGAATTCCAGTCCCTTTGCAAGGTAAAAGGTAGTAACTGTCAGTCCCTTCTGGAATTTGCCGCTGTTTCTGTTAAGATAGAACAGCCTGTCTGTTTTTTCAGGAGCCAGATCTTCCAAACGATCCATCAGATATATCGAAGCTTTCTCTGCCTCTTTTTCTGTCATCAGGATCACTGCCGCAGTTTCCAGACGATCCTCCGCCTGCAGCCATCCTTCCAGAACAGCATCCAGCGCTTTCTCCTGAGATATAAAATTTTCCTCCCGAACCGGTTCTCCATGACGTTCAAACAGTTCCATATCTGTAATCCCGGCCAGTCGGTTGGCATATTCCGCGATTTCCACCGTATTCCGGTAGCTTCTGTTCATATAGATTTTACGGATATTTCTCCCGAAAATCTTCGGCAGAAATTTCATCACATCCTGCTGTTCCTCCTCCATGGTCTGAGCTTTATCTCCCAGGATCGTCATCCTGCATGGAAAAAGCTTCTGCAAAAGAAGATACTGAATCCAGGAATAATCCTGCATCTCATCTACTACCAGATGACGGATCTCGCTGTGCGTCCGGCACCGGATCAGGTGATGTTTCAAATAAAGAAGCGGGTAGACATCCTCATATTTAAGAGCACGTTTTTCTACAGGACGTTTCGGCAAAGGCCGGTAGCCCTCTCTGTCCAGAAAACGGCTGTACAGAACATAGCAGTCTCTGGTGCTGTACATTTTCATAAATTTATCTGTGAGTTCCTCTCTTTCCTCTTCAGAAAGATCTCTGTCACGTAGTGTTTCCACCTGATCGATAAAATATTCCGCAATGGCTTCCATTCTGGATAAAAGGGGAATGTCGAGAAATCTGTCATAAAACAGCCGGATGATCTCAGATTCCGTCATTACACAGCCTTTGTACTCCACCTCCCGGAAATTCATCAGCTCATCCTCCAGTTCCAGCATAAACCCGTCCAGGCGGGAGGCAAACTCCGGCGACTGTTTTTCCCTGTACTGTTTCCAGGTGGAAGGATTCTGCACCGCTTTCTCAATCTGATCATACTTATCCTCACAGTCTGCAGCGATATCCTGAAGATCTCTGTAAGCAAAAAGATCAAAGCTCATTTCCCGGATATTTTCTTCTCCAAGCTCAGGCAGGATATGGGAAATATAATCGGCAAACACACTGTTTGGCGAAAGGATCAGAATATTAGAAGATTTCAGATTCTTCCTGTCATGATAAAGAAGATATGCGATCCTGTGCAGAGCCACAGATGTCTTTCCGCTTCCGGCAGTTCCCTGAATTGCCATGATCCGGTCTTCGGTATTTCGGATAATCGCATTCTGCTCCTTCTGTATGGTGCGGATGATATTTTTCAGCTGCACCTCTCCACAGCTTCCAAGTTCTGCTTTCAGGATGTCATCATCAATCTTGATATCACTTTCAAATTCATAGATCATTTCTCCCCGGCGAATCTTATACTGCCACTTGGAGCAGATTTCTCCGGCAAGCGTTCCCATCGGTGCTTCATAAGATGCCGGTCCTTTATCGTAATCATAAAACAGCCCGCTGACAGGCGCTCTCCAGTCATTGACCAGAGGACGTCCTCCTGCCTGTTCCGCCAGGTTCCCGATCCCGATATAAAACTGTTCCGGCTCTTCATCTCCTTCGTAAATAAAATCCACTCTTCCAAAAAAGGGAGAATCCATCATATTTCGGAATCTTTTACGCAAAAGGAGCTGCTCCTGGTTTGCATTTACCTGAGCCAGAAGGGCCTGCCTGTTATCAAATTCCTCATATCCGTACTGGTCCATCTCTGTATAATTTTCCCAGTAGTATTCATGCATGTCTTCGATCTCTCTGGTACCTGCTTCAATAGAAGCATTTACCTCCTCCAGTCTTTTTCGGAGGCAGGAGATCACCTGATCCAGATATTCCCGTCCTGTCTTTTCTGCAGGCATAAGATTATGAGACCACAACAGCTGTACCGCTGACAGTTACCATGATCATTCCATTATCAGTTCCCAGAACTTCATAGTCTACATCCACACCGATCACTGCATTAGCGCCCCGGCCTGCTGCCCTTTCTTCCATTTCACGGATAGCCTCTTCCCTGGCATTCTGAAGTTCTTCCTCATAGCCGGCCGATCTTCCGCCAAAAAAGTTTCTGACTCCTGCGGTAAAATCTCTCAGCACATTTACACCGCTGACAACTTCACCAAACACGATTCCTTTATATTCTACAATTCTTTTTCCTTCTATTGCATTAGTTGTAGTTACGATCATGTTAAATCCTCCTTTATTCTGGATTTTTTCGTAGTATCATTTTTATCATACACGTTGCTCCGGATCCGACTGTAATATGCAATCCCCAGAAGAATTCATTTACAGTCTTTTCATGCAGGTATCTTTCATTATATCTAAAAGAACAGCCGATGACAAGAGTTCTGTCACCGGCTGTTCTTTTCAGGAACACATCTGATCTTTTCTTCCATTTTCAAACTGACTATTATACAACTCGGCATAAAATCCGCCTTTTTCCAGAAGCTCCTTGTGATTTCCCTGCTCAATGATATCTCCGTCTTTCATTACAAGGATAAGATCTGCATCCTTAATGGTAGAAAGGCGATGAGCGATCACAAAGCTGGTTCTTCCTTTCATCAGATTATTCATTGCTTTCTGGATCTGCATTTCCGTTCGGGTGTCTACCGAAGAGGTTGCCTCGTCCAGAATCAGGATCTTATTGTCTGCCAGAATGGCTCTGGCAATGGTAAGAAGCTGTTTCTGCCCCTGGGAGATATTACTGGTCTCTTCATCCAGCACCATCTGATAGCCTCCGGGCTGCTGCATAATAAAATTATGGATATGAGCCGCCTTAGCCGCTGCAATAACCTCCTCATCTGTGGCATCCAGTCTTCCATAGCGTATATTCTCCATAATTGTTCCGGAAAACAGCCAGGTATCCTGAAGTACCATGCCAAACATTTCCCGAAGTTCACTTCTGTTAAAGTCTCTGATATCGTGACCATCCACCCGGATCTGTCCGCTGTTTACATCATAGAATCTCATAAGCAGTTTCACCATTGTAGTCTTTCCTGCACCTGTAGGTCCTACAATGGCAATCTTCTGACCGTCCTTAACCTTGGCAGAAAAATCATGGATAATGATCTTCTCCGGATCATATCCAAAAGACACATGATCAAACTGTACCTCACCGGAAAGTTTCTCAACAGAAACAGGATGTTCCGCTTTCTGTACCTCTTCCGGCTCATCCAGAAACTCAAACACTCTCTCGGAAGCTGCTGCAGACGACTGCAGAAGGTTCGTTACCTGGGCGATTTGCTGGATCGGCTGGGTAAAGTTTCGGATATACTGGAAGAAAGACTGGATATCTCCTACCTCAATACTTCCCTTAATGGTAAATACACCTCCCAGAAAAGCTACCATCACATACCCCAGATTGCCTACAAACTGCATGACAGGCATCATCATTCCGGAAAAGAACTGAGATTTCCATGCAGATTCATAAAGTTTTTTGTTATCTTCTTCAAATTCCCTTACTGCATCCTGTTCCTTACTGAACACCTTGACTACATTATGTCCGCCATAATTTTCCTCGATCTGCCCGTTTACTTTTCCAAGATAGCTCTGCTGATCCCGGAAATATTTCTGAGAATGCTTCATCACAAAATTGATGATCAGCATAGAAACCGGAAGAATCAGCAAGGCTGCAGCAGTCATCCAGACATTAATGGAAAGCATCATAAACAGTACACCGACCAGTGTTGTTACAGAAGTGATCAGCTGCGTCATACTCTGATTCAAGCTCATCTGAAGGGTATCTACATCATTCGTTACCCGTGAAAGGATTTCTCCGTTTGTTCTGCTCTCAAAATAGTTCATCGGCAGCCGGTTTATCTTCTTGGAAATATCCTTTCTCAGATTATAAGTCACATCATTCGATATTCCAGTCATGACAAATCCCTGTATAAATGAGAAGCAGGAACTTACCAGATAAAGTGCCATAACACTTAAAAGGATCATCCCTATTTTTTCAAAATCAATGCCGCCTGTGCCGTTCACCTTTGCCACAAGACCCGAAAACAGCTCTGTAGTGGCTTTTCCAAGGATCTTAGGTCCCCAGATATTAAAGATCGTACCTGCTACTGCAAAAAAGAACATCAGAATAAATCGGAATTTATACCGTCCCATA
>ENA-UAPG01000318-UAPG01000318.1-human-gut-metagenome-genome-assembly--contig:-NODE-318-length-15868-cov-11.537026_pt1 | contig 15868 bp, 14 predicted proteins | sample MGYA00243478_ERZ654573 | MGnify/ENA primary metagenome ERZ654573 (study PRJEB26926, sample SAMN06164711) | human gut metagenome | biome: ENVO:00009003; feature: ENVO:2100002; material: ENVO:00002003... | reverse complement strand
TGTATCAAATATCAAACCAACATAGCAAAATAATAAAATAGGAGATGTGAAAATGGGTGAAAAAATAAAGCATCTTGAATTAGTTCAAGGCGTTATAAACCGACTGTCAAATAATTCGTTTATGCTAAAAGGGTGGGCAGTAACATTAGTTGCAGGAATTTTTGTTTTAGCCGATAAAGATACAAATAAGCTTTATTTTCTCGTTGCATATGTTCCGGTAATGGTTTTTTGGGGATTAGATGCATACTATTTGCTTCAAGGAAGATTGTATCGCTCATTATATGATAAAGTTCGGATGACTGAAGAGAATAATATTGATTTTTCTTTAACGGCGACAACACAGGAATTTAATACTAATAAAAATTGTTATTGTAGTTGTTTATTTTCGAAAACCGAATTGTGGTTTTATTTGCCTTTAGCAGCAGTTTGTACAGGTATTATAATAATCACACATATATAGATATTTGAAAGGAAAGAAACATATTATGGGAAAAAGATTTTTGTTTCATATAAGTATGCAGATAGCCGAGTAGAGAACCTGTCAGTTTATGAGAACTCTTCTGTGCGAGATTACGTTACAAAGTTTGAGAAGGCATTAGACCCTTCGGATAATATTTATAAGGGTGAAAGTGATGGCGAGGATTTAAGTGTTTTGTCAGAGGAGACCATATGGCAAAAGCTGAAAGACAGAATATATGATAGTACGGTTACTGTGGTATTTATATCACCAGGTATGAAAGAAAGTTGGCAAGTCGAAAAAGATCAATGGATACCCTGGGAGATTTCTTATTCTTTGAAAGAGGTTTCGAGAAAGAGTAAGAATGGAGATGCTGTTACGAGTAGGAGTAATGCTATGATAGCTGTAGTATTGCCAGATGAAAATGGTTCGTATTCTTATTATTTAGAAAATAAGAACTGTTGTGAGAGCGGATGTACGACACATCATATAGATAAGTTGTTTACAATTATTCGGAAAAATAAATTTAATCTGAAGAATGCAAGTAAAAAAGTATGTGATACAGGTTCCACAATTTGGTATGGTGAATTTAGTTATATCAAAGCTGTTAAATGGAGCAATTTTATTAATAATTATGGTACATATGTTGAAAGTGCCTGTGAAAGACAAGATAATATTGATGATTATGAAATCTGCAAAGAAGTGTGATGAAGGCTTTAATAAAAAATGGCTCTATTTTGGCTCTAATAATTTTGAACGAGAAAATCGAGGCTGAAAATATGGAGAATATGATGACGGAAAGGCACAAAAGTGTACTGAAAACCATGTGAATTACACCATCCACACCAGAGTTCGAGTGATGAAATGACCTTTAGAAAGCCTTTATTTATGCGGGTTTCAAGCAAAATTGTTTAATGTCTGGCAACAATTTGGCAACATTATTGCATTATTCATCAAATAAAATACTTCAATATCATAAGAAAACCTTACTGATTTTCGAGGATTTTAAGCTGAAAGTCGGTAAGGTTTTTTGCGTTAAAAACTAGTCGGATTCGGGTTTCAAATCCTGTAAGATAAGGTTGTGCCATATATGACAGGAAGCAAACGAGGACTTGATACAAGAGTTTCTCTTAAACAGGCATTGTCGGCTCTTGGTTTTAAGGCGGAACAAGGAGGGAAACAGAATTAAATCAATGGGTATTGTATGAGAAAAAGCAGCTTGCGGCTGTTATGCTGGCACATGGGATTGAGTGGGAGCAGAAAGGAACACATGAAAAGCATTTTTCGGTTCTGGACTTTGAGAAGCAGGAACGAGCAAAAGAAGTTGCAGAATTGGAAGCGAAAAAAGAAAGTCTGGAAGAACATAATGCTACAATACTGGAAGTCAGTGAAAAATGGCTGGATGAATTGGAAAATCTTGAGCATGAAATACACTCCGCACAAGAAAATCGTGAGGAAGCAGATAAACAGGCAGAAAAAGCTAAGAAAGAAGCAGCACGATATGAGAAAAAACTGATAGAAATTGCTCCTATGGTAAAGGATATGGAACGATTTGCGGTTAAATATTCGTATGATCCAGAGGAAGTGCTGCCGGAAGCTGGAACGCTGGAAAGCGGAAAGACTTACAGAGAGAAAAAGGCAAAGCCGCTGATCGGGAAAATTGTAACAGTTCTGCTTTCTGTGTATCGGGAGTATTTGAATATTTCCAACCGATATACAAAACTGCAAGTTGCGTATAGTAGAGGGCGAAGCGGAAATGAGCGGCTGACAAACAAATTGGAAGAAGTCTTAGAAGAAAACCGGGAATTGAGGACGATTGCAACGGATTTTGGACGTGTAAAGTCAGTGGTTGGTGTTGAACAGGTAAACGCAGTTATTGACCGGGCAAAGCAACAGGAACAGATAGAAGCGGAGCAGAAACGGGCTGCAAGGCGAAAGCACAGTAGGGAAGCCCGGTGACAGTTTAAAGGGTTACTCAAAACGCTCTTGGTAACTAGCTGGTGACTTTTTAGATAAAGATATACTTGCAAATAGTAAAAAGAGGTGTTAAAATATCTTTTTCTTTAAAATATTAATTTGTGGGAGATGATAATTATGCAGTGGAATGAGCTGTTGTCAGAAAAACATTTTTATATAAACCAGGAAGAAAGTATTATATATGAAAATGATTATGACACAATTATTTGTAGTACATTGTTCCGAAGACTACAGGATAAAGCACAGGTTTTTCCACTAGACGATGATGACTATGTGCGAACACGTCTGACGCATTCTCTGGAAGTTTCAGCTATTGGAAAAAAAATAGGAGAGTATGTATTTTATAAGTTGAGAAAACAGAAAATGGATAGATGGTTTGAAGAACATACAGAGAAAGAATTTTCGGATGTACTTCTATGTGCGGGGTTAGTACATGATATTGGAAATCCTCCGTTTGGGCATTTTGGAGAATACGCAATTCGAGAGTGGTTTATAAAGAATTTAAAATATTTATCACTAGGGGAAAAGAAAGTGGTAGATATTTTGTCTGATTGGCAACAACAGGATTTATATTCTTTTGAGGGAAACGCTCAATCCTTACGTTTGTTGTCGAAGACCCCGCATTTGGGAAGAAAACAAGGGTTTAATCTTTCCTATAAAGTATTAGGAACTGTTATAAAATATCCTATCTCATCAGCTGACTTGAAATACAATAATCCAAAACATTATAAGAAAATTGGTTATAACTACTCAGAATGTGAGTTGTTTCAGGATATAAATTTAAGTATGGGGTTGAATGGAAGCCGTCATCCATTATCATATCTTTTGGAAGCTGCTGACGATATTGCATATCGTACTTCGGATTTAGAGGATGCTATGGTGAAAAAAGTCATAAGTTTTTCTCAGATAATGGGAGCATTTCAAGAGGATAAGAAAGAAGAACCGTTATGGGACGAAGCAAAAATATATATGGGTAAATTGCAGGAAATCTATCAAGAGGAGCTATTAGCTGATGAGAAAAAGCCTGAATTAACATCTATACAAAGGTGGACTAGGTATATACGGGAAGTTATGATACAAGACGCAGGAAGTGCCTTTATTCGATATTACAAGGACATAATGGAAGGCAATTTTAACGGAGAGTTATTTGATAATAGTATTTCGGGGTGTATTATTGATACAATTGCAAAATTGAGTGAGCGATTTATTTACACCAGTTCGATAAAAACACGAACGGAATTATTCGGTCGAAGGGTTATAGATTCCTTATTAACTCAGTTTATGCCAGCAGCTATCGCGTATTCTACAGAAGAAGAAGCTACTTTTATAGAAAAAAGAACGATAGATACGGTATCAGAATTTTATAAAGTAATGTATTATAGTGAGTCTTATGGAAAAAGCGAACAAGAGAAGCTGTATTTGCGTATCCTTATGATTACAGATTATATAAGTGGAATGACAGACAATTATGCAAAAAAGTTATATCGAGAGCTTTTTATATAAAATTTTTGATGGAACTGTTACGCTTTAGGTATTTTAAAACTTTATTTTTTAGAGACTTCGGGACGTAATGAGCGGGTTTGCGATACCTTATATTTATATTTTTGAAAATGGACTTTTATTGCGTAACATTTTGAAATGTATTTTCAATCTGCGAGTATTTGTTTATAATAAAGGCATGGCAACATTTTGGCAACAGATAATCAGTAAGCCAGAATAAATGATGTAATTGAAGTAAAAACAGGTGTGTCTTTGTATAAAACTTAAACAAAAATAGTTAGTAACAGCAAAGAATACGCCGAGTTGGAATAACGGACAGAACCCCGGAAATGGTGATAAAATCGGCATTTCCGGGGTTGTTTTATGTCCTTTGGTTCTAAAATGGCTCTAGTTATTTAAAAATAATGAAGTTACACTTCTTGAATTTCAATAGCGTCAATGATAACATCTTCTTCTTTGGTAGAATGATAATCGGGATTACTTAATAATGTATCACGTAAAGATTCTTTTAACTTGTCACAACAAGGTTTGAAAGATAAATATGTAATACCGCCGCCGATTACTCCGCCAACAACGGGAATGGCTTTTTTAAAGAAACCAGCAAACACTTGTTTTGTCATATTGACTCCAAACCACTTTGAAACGCTTTTCACGATTGGGTAGATAGTACCTTTTGTAAGGGCGGCGTTCATTAATCTCTTTTCAACACCTTTTCCAAGGGCAGTTGCCATTGCTTTGAGGGCAGTATTTGTTCCTTGAACACCATACATAACTCCAAGACAAATGATTAGTAAATTCATAGTTTCTGAATCAAATTTGTGCTCTTTTTCGGTAGTATCGATCTCTGGAAAACCGTATAAATACATAAGCTTTTGAGCGGCACGTAGCATATAGCCATAATATTGAACTAAATCAGCAGGTATAGTGGCAACCATGGCGACACCCCCGGGGGCTCCTAGTGCGGCAGAAATTCCAGAGACACAGTTCCGTTCAAATTTTATTACTTCATCTGCAATTTTGTCAATTTCGCAAGCTGATATCTGAGCATAAGCCGGATTATGCGTAATAGCTGACTCAATAACTTCTGGAGGATAATTTTTCATCAATTCCCGTTGTAAAAAATCAGCCCGGTTTACTTTGATTCCAGGAGTTTGTAAGCCGATAATTATAAAATCCTCAATGTCTATTTCCCCATTGCCATTTGTGTCAACCGATTTAAGAATGAAATCTTTAGATTTTGTGAGGGCTGTTTTAGCCTTTTCTGTTGTAGAACAAACTGCTGTGCCAGAACTTTTGACTACTTTATTTAAGTTTGTTTTAAAGTTTTTTGTATTTGCTGAATTATCTGTGTTTTTTTTCATCTCTCATTCTCCTTTCTAAAACAGCAAATGTAATTTTAGCGAAGAATTATCCTATTCGGACAATAATTCTATGACTTCAGACCATTCAGAAGCATAGTTTCTGTGATGCAGCACACAGTCGCACTGGCCTGTGCACCGTGGATGCTTTTGGCAAACAGCCAATTGCGTCTTCCTATTGTATTAAAGGAAAGTTTTCGTGTCTGAAAACAGGTGGTGGTTAAAAGATTCTTCATCGCCAAGGTCATCATCTTCCGTTATAAAGAAATGCATATCCAATAAATCGGAATCGGTCATGCTTCTGACCAGTTTGGGTGTCATTCCTTCTGGCGGACTTTTGATATGTTTTTGCCTGAGTTCGTCTATATACTTTTGAGCCATTTGTATCAGCCTCCAATCTTTATTAAGTAAAGTATGGAACAGATGGGAAAAGATGTCAAGTAGGCTGGGAGCGGGGATAAATACCTAGCTTTATCATTGTCCTTTTATATAATTCTTCAAATAATCCTGTTTAGTGTTTATGATATAGCTCATAAAGTATTTCTTTTTTACATTTGAACATTGTAGAGAGTCATAGCCATGGTGAGCAGAAAGTGCTTACTCCGGGATGAGATCGGGAATCAGTGTTTTGATCTATGGAAAGACCCGCCGTTGGAATACTTTGCTCCACAGGTGAGGTGAAAATTTGAATGGCAGTGAAAGGTTTCCACAATGTGGACAGTCATACATGGTCCCGCCATAGAGGGGCCGCAGTTGATGACCTTTTCAATATTTTCCAAAACAATAGGTTTGGATTTAATATCGTATTCGATAAATTTGTAATAGTCTGTAAGCATCTTCTGTATCATATTCATGAGAATATTATGGAATAAAGTGAAGCAAAAAACAGGCCCTAATTCCCCTCATGAATGAGAGGATAGGGGAGTTGAAGTGCCAGAGGCACATTGTTTATAGGCCATGACATTGGCAGGACACAATCTTTTTTTTCAAAAAGAGGCATATTATTATAAAGACAGTTTTTCAGACAATCCTATAAGTTGATAAAAAATGATAGAAATTTGATACAAAAGATATGTTTTATAAAGGTATGAATTGTTATACTTAAAACATGATGCATGAGACAAAGTGTTATGATTTTACAAGTAAAGTATTACAGCAAAACATTTTAACTCATACATCAAAATATCAAAATAATATAAAGGAGAAGGCAGCCATGAAAATTAAATATTTAGGCACCGCAGCAGCAGAGGGCATCCCGGCCTTATTTTGCAATTGTCCGTTATGTACATATGCCAGAGAACACCGGAAGAGAGAAGTGAGAACGAGATCCCAGGCATTGATTGATGAAAAGCTGCTGATCGATTTCCCGGCAGACAGTTACAAACATGCATTGGAAAATGAAATAGATCTGTCAGCAATTTCGCATCTTTTGATTACCCACTCACATGATGATCATTTTTATCCTATGGATCTATTCATGCGTCATCCGGAATACGGAAAAAAATGGGGAGCCGAGCAGCTTCATATTTACGGAAACAGTGCGGTTATCCGTCTTTTAAAGGAGATGGCAGAAAGATTTTCTGTTGAAGATATATGGGAATATATCATTCCCCATGAAATTAAGCCATTTGACGTACTGGAGATAGAAAATTACAAAATCACTGCATTACCTGCCAGGCATATGCAGACAGAAGAAGCGTTATTGTTTTTAATTGAAAAAGAAAGTACAGCCTTTTTATATGGCAATGATACAGGAATTCCGAACGAGAAATTTTGGGATGGATTAAGAGGTAAAAAATTAACCGGTGCAAGTATGGACTGCACCATGGGAAAGGGAAAATCATTCTACCACGGACATATGGGATTTGTAGATATTCTGGAATTAAAAGAAAGAATGGAAAAGGAAGGGATAGCCGATCAGGAGACTGTATGGGTAGTGACACATTTCTCCCATAATGGCGGCTGGACATATGAAGGTATGACAGAAGACCTGAAAGACACAGCATTTCAGCCGGCTTTTGATGGTATGAGTATAGAAATTGGTTTGTAAAGAAAAGGTATCGCATACAGGAAGTCTCAGAGTTTGTTCTGAGGCTTCCTGTATGTAATGGATCAGGTATTATTACGGAAATGATTAGGAGAAACACCGTACTGAGATTTAAAAGCTCTGGAAAAATTAAAAGCGTTTTCATATCCTACATTAGCAGCGATTTGCTGAATAGAGAGATTTGGATTTTTCAAAAACTCCAGAGCATGTTCCATACGGATCATACGCAGATATTCCTGAAAGGGCATATGGAATGTCTTATGAAAAGACTTGCTCAAATAGGAATAACTCATAAAAAAACGGTCAGCTAAGGCGGAGAGTGTCAGTTCCTCCATGTAATGAGTATCCACATAATTTTTTACCATATCCAAAGAATTGGAAGACTCAGGATTCTGGGACATTTGCTGTGAATAACTGGTCAGTTTATTATGAAGATAGTTTTCCAAACTCTCATAATCCGAAAAAGAAGAGAGGGGCGGGCAGCGCTGATTCAGTTCAAAACAATTTAGAGTGGATAAGGCGGCACTGAGAACCTCGTTAAAGTAATGATAAAAAATGTTCAAATCTGGTATGGTGAGCTCTTCGATTTTTTTGAAAAAGGTAATGCACTGCGCACTGTTGGCGATCAAGGAAGGTGTTTTAATAAACTGATTCATCATATGTTTAAGCTTTTGAGGAATCCCCTGTTTTACCATAGGTGTTGTGTCTGTAAAGAGTTGTCCGTATCCCAGGGGAAGACGCAGACAGATATATTCCTGTGCGCTCTGAAAAAGCCGGGCAATACCCGAGATATTGGAAGGAGACATCAGACAACCCACGCAGGAATCTTTGTTTGAATCAATGGTAGCCAGAAGAAAATTTCTGAGGGGTTCATAACTTTCGGCAGCGCAGATAATAACAATCTCAAACTGCGATAATGTATTGCACAAAACATGGCTGATGGTATCATAAACCGCATTGATCTTATGGTTCATTGCATCATAGGTCTGAGGTGAACGAAAAGCCAATATGGCAATACAACAGTTGTTCTCAATTCCTTCATTGGCAAGACCGGCAAGAAAAGAGACAGAAGGTGTACCATGAACGGGAAGCTGTGTCAGCTTTTGCAAAAGGTTTTCCGAGAGATGGAAAAGATTTTCCCGAAATTTGTGAGGAACAAAAGCATAACTCTGAAAAGCAGAGAAAGCTTTTGTGAGAACTTTGGACAGACTATCGTTGAGGACCGGTTTTAGGAGATAGTCCATCGCTCCGTTTTGAAAAGCACCTCTCACATACTCAAAATCATCATACCCGCTGAGAACAATAAACTGAACGGGATGAAGCTTTTTACTCAAAGCATGGATCAGGCTGATGCCATCCATGCCGTTCATTTTGATATCAGTAAATACAATATGAGGTTTGTAGGTCTGGCAAAGTTCCAGGGCATCTTCTCCGCTCAGGCAGGTCCGGATTTCGCCTGCTTCAGGGAAATCAAGCAGGCGGATCTTGTTATGTAGACCTTCGCAGATATAATATTCATCATCGACAATTAGGATATCATACATAATTCATCACTCCTCCTTTAATACATCAACCGGAATATGGATCAGAATAGTAGTTCCATGGTGTTCCCGGCTTTCAATTGTAAGCTGAGCACGCTGGCTGTAAAAAAGTTTCAGTCGTTTATAGATGTTCTGCAGACCGATAAAAGTGCCATTGGATGAATCCGGTAAAGTTTCAGAAGGATGCTCCAGGCTGTATAAGACCTCTGATAATCGCTCCGGTGACATGCCGTCTCCATCATCGCAAACCTGTATTTCCATAAAATCAGCCAGTTGTTTAATGGAAATATGTAAATGCAGTGAAGTGTTCGGTGAAACCAATCCGTGAAGAATGGAATTCTCCAGGAGCGGCTGCAGCAAAAATTTGATGATCTGTATCTTTTGGACACAGACAGGCACATCCGTAGTCAAACGTAATTGATTAAAATAACGGATATTGTACACGTTGATCAAAGAGACAGCAGTGCGAAGTTCGGATTCTATCGTTGCGTACAGTCCGTCATTTTTTATGTTATAACGAAGAATCTGGCCAAAGGAGGCGATGGATTCTGCAAGGATTTCCTGACCATGCTGGGAAGCGTATCCGGAAAAAATACTCAATGTGTTATAGATAAAATGCGGATTTATCTGATATTGCAGAGCTTTTAGCTGGGCCTGAGTCTGAGTAGTTTCTTTTTCTACGGTTTCCTGTATCAGAGAATTTATCTTATCCAGCAAAATATTGTATCGATGGGCGATCATGCCGATTTCGTCGGAACGAGTTTCCGGGATTTTTTCTTTAAAGCCGTGGGCAATAATGGCATCCATCAGGTTCAGGTCCGTGTGAAGCTGATGAAAAGATTTTCGGATGAAAATTGTTAAAAGTATGAATTGAAGTACGGCAAATGAGGCCAGTACCAGGGAAAGACTGAAAACGGGGCGGTTACTTGCATAAAAAGTAAGCGGCTGCGTATTCAGGATCATAATGTCAAAATGCTCCATCATACAGCAGATATATTGTTCTTTGCCGGAGTTTATGAAAAATGGTGTAGAATTTGTGTCATCACTCAAAAGCTCTTCCAGATTTTGGGGAGGCGCCGCCCCGTAACCTTTTTGGGAGTCCTGAAACCAGGCAAAATAATTTCCGTTTTGAGAAGGATTGAAAAGAGTCGGAAATATTTTAGACGGGGAACATTCAAAAACAATATACCCCATACAGGACCCCTGATATTCGGTGTTTATTTTCTGAATGAGCAGTATGATATTTTTGTCTGCAGAACTTGTGGAGTACCCGCAGGTATCATGAAAAATTTCAGTTTGTTGGCTATCAAGATAAAAGAGGCCAAATTCACTTTCTGCTTCCTGAAATTGTTGAAAAAAATCCAGATTGACAAGCCGGTCTGCAGACCAGAAATAACTGCCTTCCTCTTCCAGAGGAGTTGTTGTAAAAATGTTAGCTGTATTGATACCCAGATTTCTGTATTTTAAAGAATATTTGATGGAAGCAATGATTTCACCCAGATATTTTTCAGACCACACGGGAAATTTGTTCAGCCCCATGCGATAATGTTTTCCGAGATAATTATTTAAGGGCTCTGAGTAGGCGATATCTCTTGAAAGGTCTGAAATAGAAGTAAGAATATTATCCAGCGTTTTCGTTGTCTGTTCGATCGCTATGCCTTGTTCATGAATCAGCTGTGTGCGTAATTCCTGTGTTTGTTTTTTATACAGATAGAAGGAAAAAAACAGTGTGGGAATAGTCAAAAAGAGCAGGGATAATATACATATTTTTTGGACCAACGTTCGTTTGGTGAAGAAACTCATAGGCACCTCCAACATATTGGAATAATGTAATAAATGACATAATTACTTCTAATATGTGGACATTATAACATAAGGCTTTTAATTTGTATCTATATCTATACGAAATGAACAAAAGAAGATATTCAATAGCAAAAGATGATATGTAGATTGAGAAAAAACAATGCTATACTTTAAATAGTAATTTTAGCTAGCTATTCAGTAGGTCTGTGCATTCACTGCGTTGACCGTAAGAAAGTGTACCACTGCCAAGCAAAAATTCTATCTCCAAAGGCGATTCTGCATGGATTTTTGCCTGTAACTGTGAGGGTACTGAATAAGTTACAATCTTAGAATATAAAATTGCAGTTGGATGCGGAAAAGCTAAGTCCAATAGCATAGAAAAGGAGCAGGTTGAAAGCGCAATGGGGGAAGGATATATGTTGGAAACATCGATTAATACAGACTATAACAATGACTTGCATGATTGGGCAAGTATGGAACATCAGATCTGTTGTCTGGCGGAGGCGGGTTTTACGCATACGCAGTGGATTCATGACTGGTCGGAAGAATATATGTACAGTAAAAGTGAAATGTTTCAGGCAGGAGCAGTTCTGAAACATTACGGAGTAAAGGGACATTCTGTTCATGCAACGGAAGGTGGAAGGCGGAAAGACTATACGAATGCAAACGAGTATTTGCGGCTGGCAGGCGTAGACCTTTTAAAAAACAGGATTGATCTGTGTACGCATATCGGAGCAAACGTAATGGTTTTACATATGCAGCTTCCGTTTCAGGAATTTGAGAAAGATGAAAGTAATATAAAAGACTATTACCGGCAGGTGTACCGTTCCTTCGATGAGATACAGAGTTATGCGAAAGCAGCGGGAGTAAAAATTGCTCTGGAGAACCTTCTTCTGACACCTATGAAGTATCAGATTGATAAGTACGAGAGGATATTTGACCGGTACAATGATGATTTTATAGGGTTGTGTTATGATTCCGGTCATGCCAGTATTATGAGCCAGGATAATTATTACATATTTTTGGAAAAATATTATGACCGTCTCTATGCCACACACCTTCAGGATACAGATTCCATTGTACCGGAAAAATTGAATGACGCGCGGGCGGTGGTGATGGCAGATGCCCACAGAGTACCATTTACCGGAGTGTTGGATTGGAAAGAGATCGCCCGCTGGGTGGCAAAAGCTCCGATGGATCTTCCTGCGGATTTTGAGGTGGGGTTAAAATATGGAGAAGTGTTTGAGTCCCATGGGGAGGAAATTAATCTGCTGAAAGATTGTCATGAGAGAGCTCTGAGATTTCATCAAATGGTGCTGGATGCAAAAGCTTCGGAAGTTGTTTAAATGTAATTTAATGAAAGGACGGCGGGAACTGTATTTAAAAAGCAGTTTCTGCCGCCCTTTTGTATTGTGCCTATGTGACATGAATTGTGTAAAAGTTCTATGTAGTATGGCGTGGAATTTACAAATGTTTGTACGGAATGAACCAAAAAAGACATTCATTGGCAAATGAAGATATGTAAATTGGATAATGCGGATGCTACAATTCAGATATGAATTTGAGTATGAACAGAAAAGGGAAAGGAAAGTGAAAATATGCAGAAAGAAGGAAAGAAAAAAGTAAAAGTGCATTATTCACGAAAAGAGAATCTCACAGGGATTTTGTTTGTTGTGCCGGCGTTGATTCCGCTGCTGATCTTCTGGGTAATACCGGTGGTATGGTCCGGTGGGCTTAGCTTTACGGACTGGGATATGATGTCTGAGAATATCAACTTCATGGGTCTTAAGAATTTTGCCAGTTTGCTGAGGGACCCTAAATTTGGGGACGTGCTGTGGAATACATTGGTCTTTGCAGTGGGGAGTACCGTACCAACAATTGTCTTAGGTTTATTGGTTGCATTGTTGATGAATGGAGCAAGAAAAGGAACCGGGGTGTATCGTACCGTGATCTTCGCACCATATATTACACCCATGGTTGCAGTCAGTGTTGTATGGTCCTGGATCTTTGAACCACGCGTGGGAATTTTGAACTATATTCTGGGTCTGTTTGGACTTCCGGGCAGTCAGTGGACGCAAAGCAGCAGCACAGCAATGCTCAGTGTTTTGATCGTCACTGTGTGGAAGGGCATCGGATGGGCGATGATCTTTTATATGGAAGCACTTCGGAAGGTTCCGCAGAGTCTGAAGGAGGCAGCAGCCATTGATGGTGCCAATGGATTTCAGCAATTTTGGAAAGTTACGCTTCCGATGATATCCCCTACCACATTTTTCCTGGTCATCATGTCCAGTATCAGTTCGCTTCAGGCGTATGACCAGATACAGGTTTTGACACAGGGAGGTCCGGCAGGTTCTACCCGTACGCTGCTTTATTATTACTATCAGGAAGCATTCAGAAATTTCGAGACCGGAAAAGCCTCAGCGGTGGCGGTTGTCCTGGTACTTATAACCGTGGCTCTTTCCTGGGCTGAGACTGAAATTTCCAAGAAAACCGTGTTCTATAACTAGGAGGTGACAACAGTGACGAGAAAAAAAGGAATAAAGAATAGTTTGGTTCATGTGGTGCTGGTATTGACAAGCTTTTTCATTGCATTTCCATTTCTATGGATGTTCACCAATTCCATAAAGACGAAAAATGAAATATGGGAAGTTCCGCCAAAGGTTTTTCCTTCAGTGGCTCAGTGGATCAACTATGGAGATGCTCTGGCAGACGGGACATTTTTTAAATATATGTGGAATAGTGCTTACACAGCAGTTATCATTACAGCAGTGATCTTAATTAATTCAGCGATGTTTGCATATGCACTGGTCCATATCCATTTCCGTGGGAAAAATATTTTGATCGCATTGATCATGATTACATATATTATGCCGGCCAGTACAACTTATGTACCTTCTTATGTGATTTTATCAAAATTAGGATTGATGAATACTCATGCGGGATATATTTTTTCCAGTTGCGCCAGTATTTTTAATATCTTTTTCATGAGAACGGTATTTACACAGATCAGTCCTGGAATTGTGGAAGCGGCACGTATTGACGGGGCAGGTCATTGGAAAATCTTATGGAAGGTAGTGGCCCCCATGTCGGTTTCATCCTTTGTAACCTTGGGATTACTTTCCTTCCTGGGCAGTTATAATAGTTTTATGTGGCCTTCCTTATTGATCCATGATAAAGAAAAATATTTGGTAAGTATGGGTCTGCAGGCATTCTTCACCTCGGAGGGTGCTTACGGATTAAAGTGGGGAACTATTATGGCAGCATGCTGTGTGATCGTATTTCCATTGTTGTTACTGTTCTTTTTCGGACAACGTTGGATCTTAAACGGAATTACCAGTGATGCTGCGGTAAAAGAATAAAAAGTTAAGGAGAAAAGGAAAATGAAAAAACGAACAATTGCACTGACACTGGCAATGCTGACAATGGTATCAGCAGTCGGATGCGGAAAGACTGATTCCGGAAGTACAGCAAAGAGCGGAAAAGAAGGCGCATCAGGCCCGGTGGAAATTGAATTCTGGTACGGGCTTGGGGGAACACTGGGTGAGACTATGGAAGAAATGATCGTTGACTTTAATGAGTCACAGGATGAGGTTGTTGTGAAAGGTGTGGTGCAATCCAGTTATGAGGAGACCAGTAAGATGCTGCAGGCGGCGATTGCGTCCGGAGAGGTTCCGGCCTGCTATTTGGGAAGCCACATAGACTCCACCACATTTGCGGAAAAAGGTGTATTGGAGTATATGGATGATTACATTGCTGCGGATCCTGAGTTTGACAAAGATGATATTATTGATGCTTTTCTGGACTATTGCCGCGACGGTGAGGACCATGTGTACAGCCTTCCGGTATGGGGAACAACACAGGTCGTTTACTACAGAAAAGATATGTTTGAAGAAGTGGGGCTGAATCCGGATGAAGTATTTGCTACCTGGCAGAATGTTGCTGATGCAGCACGTACTCTTCAGGAACATTATAAAACAGAGGAACCCAACTTCTTTGGATTTGAACCAATGTCCGGGCCTGACTGCCTGGTTGACATTGCCTGCAGTAATGCAGGAACAATTGTAAGTGAGGATGAGAAAACCGTTACCTTTAACAGTGATGCATTTGTGGAAGCAATGGAATCTGCCCGCAAATGGATCAATGAAGAGAAGATCATGGGAATACATTTTGGCGGAGACGGTTGGGAATATTGGTATAAGACGATTGACGACGTAATGCAGGGACGTGCCGGAGGATATATAGGTTCCAGCGGTGACCAGGGAGACCTGGATTTTGATATTATTGCGGCACATGTGCAGCCCGGATTTAACGACAACCCGCCGAAACCTTATGTAGACCCCATTACAGCGGCAATTGTGAAGAAAGCACCGGATGTAGAAAAACAGGCGGCATTCCAATTCCTTACCTACCTTAATAAAGTAGGAACAAAAAACTTCTCTATGAGTGCAGGATATGTACCGGTACGCAGCTCTGTAAAAGAAGACGAAGAATATAAAGTATATTTGGAAAAGAATCCACAGGCACTTGTGCCCATCGAACAAGCTGAACTTGGACGCAGAAAATGGCATGATATTACCGGTGGTGATGTAATGACAGCATTGGCAGATGCATGTGACCTGATCGAGATTGAAAATGTACCGGCAAAAGAAGCACTGGATGACGCGGCAGTGATCGCACAGCAGGCATTGGATGAATACTGGGCAGATCAGGAATAATAAAAACATGAAAGATTCAAGAAAAAACAGTGCAGCAGCATTGGGAATGGTATGTTGGATCGTATATTTTTCTATCTATCTCGGACGTTTGAATTTTTCTGCAAGTATGGGTGAGATGACGCGGACAGGATTGTGGGGGAAAACAGAGCTGGGAAGTGTTGCGGCAGCATTTTATCTGGCATACGGACTGGCTCAGATACCCTGCGGTATATTGGGAGACAAAATTTCACCCAAGAAACTGGTATTCATTGGTTTGATCGGGACTACAGCAGCCAATTTATTATTTCCGTTTGCGGACAGCGTTACAGGGATGCAGATCCTGTGGTTTTTGAATGGTGTATCCCAGGCCATGATCTGGCCGCCGGTGGTAAAGATGGTGATAAATCTGACCTCCGGACAGCAGTCGGTGAACATTATCTTAATGTTGTCATTTACAGCTCCGGCGGGAATGCTGGCGGCATATCTTCTGG
>ENA-UAPG01000315-UAPG01000315.1-human-gut-metagenome-genome-assembly--contig:-NODE-315-length-15897-cov-11.686845_pt1 | contig 15897 bp, 15 predicted proteins | sample MGYA00243478_ERZ654573 | MGnify/ENA primary metagenome ERZ654573 (study PRJEB26926, sample SAMN06164711) | human gut metagenome | biome: ENVO:00009003; feature: ENVO:2100002; material: ENVO:00002003... | reverse complement strand
CTAGTCGTCGGCAGCGTCAGATGTGTATAAGAGACAGCTATAAACCCCACCGCCCCCTCCGTCAAAAACTTATTCCTATGCCAAACCACATAATGCACCCTCCGAAACCCCTCATCCTCCACCTCCCTGCTGCATATCCTCCCTTCCCAAATCTCCCTCTCCACCAGCATCTCCGGCAGAATGGACACCCCTATCCCCTCCTGCACCCCTTTAATGATCGCCTGCGTACTCGCACTTTCCCAAAGCGGTTCCAAAGTGATCCCTCTCACCGCAAACACATGATCCAGCAGACTCCTCCCCACACTCCCCTTCTCCCTGGCGAGGAGATCACACCCCTTCAAATCCTCCAGAAATACCTTTTCCTTAGCTGCCAGTTCATGTCCCACAGGAAGAATCAGCACCAGCCTGTCCTCTGAGAATGCCCGTGTTTCAAGTTCTGCCTCTGAGATCCCTCCTTCGATCAAAGCCAAATCCAGCTCATTATTCAGAAGCCCCCTCTGCAGATTTCCCGCATTAGATATGGTCACCTTAACCTTCATGTCCGGCCAATCCCTGCAAAATCCACTTACCAGCCCGGGCAAAAAAAAGTTTCCCAAAGAAATACTTGCCCCCACCCTCAGTACCCCAAAAGCATCCCCGTTGAGCAGACCCTTTTCCATCTTGTCAAAGGATTCCACAATATGAAGTGCCTGGGCGTAGAAACGCCGCCCTGCCTCTGTCACGAACAATCTTCTGTTCATCCGGTCAAACAGCCTGACTCCGTAATGCCGCTCAATCTCTTGGATGGCCCTTGTAACCGCAGGCTGTGTCATGTGGAGTTTCTTTGCCGCCTGTGTGATATTTTCCATCCGGTAAACCTCCAGATAAATCCTCATATGCCGTATTGTCATTACTTTTCTCCTATCCATAACAAAAAAGATATCATATCAATAAAATAATAGCATTTTACATATTGATACACAAGGGATATGATGGAGAAAAGGAGGCAGTATATGGAAATGGAAGAAAAAAGAAGTAAGAAAAACGCTCTGCTGCTAAAATTGTTTCTCAGTACACTTTACATCAGCAGCCTTACTTTTGGCGGAGGGTTTGTGATCGTTACATTTATGAAGAGAAAATTTGTGGATGAACTCCACTGGATAGATGAGGAGGAGATGCTGGATCTGGTTGCGCTGGCCCAGTCTTCACCGGGTGCTATTGCCGTAAATGCCGCCATTTTGGTGGGCTGGCGGATATGCGGGTTTGCAGGAATGGTAACAGCAGTACTGGGAACGGTTCTTCCGCCACTGGTCATTTTGTCAGTCATTTCATTCTTTTACACCGCATTCGCTTCCAATATATATGTGGCGCTTGTGCTTAACGGAATGCAGGCAGGTGTCGCGGCCGTTATCATGGATGTAGTATGTGATCTGGGGAACAATGTGGTAAAAGAAAAGAGTCCGCTTGGTATAGGGATTATGGCAGTGTCCTTTGCAGCTGTATTCTTATTTAACGTAAATGTCATTTATATTATTTTGATCGCAGGCGTTATTGGAGCTGTGAAAGCATTCCGCATATACAGGAAGGGGAAAAAGGCATGATTTATATCAAATTGTTTTTAAGTTTTTTTCAGGTGGGAATGTTCAGTATGGGCGGCGGATATGCGGCAATGCCGCTGATCCAGAATCAGGTAGTGGGGGTTCATAAATGGCTGGACATGAAAGAATTTACTGATTTGATCACCATATCAGGAATGACGCCGGGACCCATAGCCGTAAACTCCGCCACGTTCGTTGGGATCCGCATAGCGGGCTGGCAGGGGGCCGTGATCGCCACCTTTGGCTGCATTCTGCCTTCCTGTCTGCTGGTATCACTGCTGGCCTGGGTTTATTACAAATATAAAGGGGTATCTGCCATGCAGTCTGTGCTTGCCTGTCTCAGGCCGGCTGTGGTTGCCCTGATCGCTGCGGCGGGTATTTCCATACTGCGGGTCGTGCTTTTTGCAGACGCCCCGATAAGCCTCCACGCGGTCAGCTGGATTGGCGCGGGATTGTTCGCAGCCGCATTTGTGGTGCTGCGGAAATGGAAATGGAATCCCATTTTAGTCATGAGCCTGTGCGGAGTTGTCAATCTGTGCATTGGAATCCTGATCAAATAGGTGACGGGGTTTCCTTTTTCCTATACTGCATAGGCGTCAACCCGTAAGTCCTGCAAAATGCCCGCGTAAAATAATTCTGGTCACCGTAGCCGCAGGAAAATGCGATCTCCCCAATACTTAGGGTGGTAGTCCGAAGCAGCCTGCATCCGTTTTCCAGCCGTACCTTACAGATGTGGTCATGGATGGAAATGTGGTAAGTATCCCGGAATTTCCTGGTAAGGGAGGCGCGGCTGCAAAAAAACTGGCGGCAAAGGTCATCAATGGTGAGCTTCTGGTCATAATGTTTCTGAATATAACGGTGGACCTCGCTGACCAGTTCGTTTTTGGACAGGTTCATGCGGTTGCTGAGTGTGATATATTGGGCACAGACCTCCATTATGGTTACCAGGGAGTCTATGGTACTCTGTCCGCGGACCGGAATCCGGGAAATGGCCTCTTTCAGAGCAGCCGGATCAGATACCAGGGGAAGGGCTTTTTCATATGGTGTCCTGCCCGCGTCAGGCCCGGCCTCCAGGGTCTGCCCCATCATCAGATAACCTGTGAGGGCGCCGAAGCTGTACAGAGGGGCAACCGCCTCGTACAGCCCGAAATGGCATTTATAGATATGGAGCTTTTCCTGTTCCCTCACACGTCCAAAGGCCATGGTGTCGTGTTCCACACAGAGACGCTTTCCCTCCGGATGCTTCTGGATCAATCCGCAGAAACATCCCAGTTCATGTGGATAAGCGGCAATTTCATGAAAATCGGTGTCATAAATGCAGATGCGGAAACCGGATATATGGTAGAGTTCTTTCAGTATTCGCTCAATAGACAGGGACTGTTCCATAGGTTTCTCCTTCTCATAAAAAAAACTGGTGTAAGACCAGATTTGCTTACTGTTCACAGGCCATTATTCCCCAGGTGTTTTCATGCAGAATGCATGAAAATCCCGAGGCCTGCCAGCGCGATATGAAGCATCCTGCTTCATATCTGTGCATCGCGAAGCGTGTTGTAGAGAACGGAGTGAACAGTAACCGGATTTGTCCGTATCTTACGCCAGTTTTTTGTATAAGTCAAGATTTATACATACTTTTCCACGATTTTATGCATATCCTCCATCTTATGTTCCATATCTGCCACAAGCTTCATCTGTGTCCTGCAGCGGTCCAGATTGTGATGTTCCCTGTGGATACGGAAATATGTATCGCCGTTCAGGTAATCTGTCAGGAATCGCATGCCGCACTCCAGAGTCAGGAGCTTTGCGGAGAATGGGAGAAGGCGGATCTCTTCCGCTGTGAGGGAGCTGCCTGCTTCAGACAGGAAACCTGCCGTATAAGCCTCAAAAAGTTCCAGGTCCATGGAGACCAGGGAGAGATCCTGTTCATCCTCATCAGCGGTGCTGGCGCCGAAACGTATACTGTCTCCAAAATCATAGAGCACAGAACCCGGCATGACCGTATCCAGATCAATGACGCAGATACCCTCGTCCGTTTCATTGTCCATCATTATATTGTTCAGCTTGGTATCATTGTGGGTAACACGCAGGGGAAGCTGTCCCTTGGCAATGGCATCCACCACAACGGTACCGTCAGCCTTCCGGTCCAGGAAGAACTGTATTTCTTTTTCCACCAAAGCAGCTCTGCCTGCTTTATCTTCAGCCACCGCCTTCTCAAACAGAGCATATCGGTCCACGGTGTTATGAAAGCCGGCAATGGTCTCATGCAGCGTATCTGCCGGGTAGTCCGCCAGAAGTTTCTGAAAATGGCCGAATGCCTTGGCTGCGTTGGTAAAAAGTACCGGGCGGTCCACGGACTGGTGGCAGGTGGCATTTTCGATGAAGTGATAACTTCTCCAGAATCTGCCCTCACTGTCCTCATAGAGTAATTTCCCGTCCCGTGTGGGGATGAGTGTCAGGGTTTCCCGCTGGGGGTCTCCGCCCTGTTCCAGAATCTTTTTCCTGAGATGGGAGGTAACGCCCTGTATATTTTCGATCAGGCCCTGTGGGTCTGTGAAAATGGTGGTGTTGACTGCCTGCAGAATATAGCGCACAGGCGGTTTTGTCTCTCTTCGGAAGTAGACGGCATAGGTGGCGTTTATATGACCGCACCCAAAAGGTTCTGCGTAGATAAAATCGCCGTCAAAGAGGAAGGCATTTACAATTTCATTTTTGATCATCTCCAGCATTTTCATTCTCCTTTTTCATTCCAGAGGTTTTCCGGGTATACGCCCTCCTCGATCATCTGCTCAATGAAAGCTACAATCTTTTCTTTATCCTCATGGTAGGTTACGCCGTACCATTTGGCAGGGGTATCCATAACCTTTACATCACATTTCCGGGAATCTATAAGCTCTTGTACCACGGAGGGCAGGAAAAATTCTTTTTTGGCAAGGCCGTCTGTGCTGTCTGCGAAAAACGCCTGCATCTGCTGTTCGATCTCCCGGAATAGATCAGGGGTGAATCCCCAGCAGTTCATGGACACAATGCTGTTTTCGTCAATGTCCGTCCAGTCCCGGCCTTCCTCGTAAAACTGCGTCTGTCCGTGGTTTCTCTGTATTTTCGTCCGTTCTGTAACGGAGGTCAGATATCCGTGGTCAGCAGTGCAGACACCTCTTGCCACATGTCCGTTTTCCGTCAGTGTATTTTTCAGGAGATAGCCGGCCATGCAGAAATGGTATCGGGAGGTATCATCAGGTATATGCAGGAAGAAATCATGAAGCAGTGTAAATGCTTCCCTGCCATAAAAATCATCTGCGTTGATGACGGCAAAAGGACCGTCCACCAGATTCCGGCAGCTCCACACAGCGTGTGCGGTACCCCATGGTTTGGTGCGCCCCTCCGGGACCTGCACACCTTCCGGAACCTGGTCGATCTCCTGAAATGCGTACGCCACAGGGATGACTTTTTCCAAACGTTTTCCCACGGTTTCCCGGAATACATCCAGATTTTCTTTTTTGATAATAAATACCACTTTTTCAAATCCTGCCTTGACTGCATCGTAAACGGAATAATCCAGAATAAATTCCCCGTGTCTTCCCACCGGGTCGATCTGTTTCAGTCCGCCATATCTGCTCCCCATACCGGCCGCCATAATTACCAATGTCATCATATCTGCCCTCTCCCTTTTCTTATATATATTTGGCATTTCCTCAGTTACTCGTGTATGCTGCTTTGTCAATCCCTATTATATCCAAAACAGATTTGGTTTCTATGGAATTTTGTATCAAAATTAGCAATATCGGATAAAAAGAGTATTTATGCTAAATCATAAGAAATAACAGAGGATTGCGAAAAAGGAATATATGGTTCATAATAAAAAGGAACTGTACGCTCCAAAGAGAGGATAAAGGTAAATACCAGGCGGCCGGGCAGCCGTGCAGTATGGACAGACAGATCCGGGGTGGAGCCAGTGATATACAAAAGAGGAGTTGTGATATATGAGCAGTTTTGAAAAAGATTTATCAAAGGGAAATGTGGTCAAGCAGCTGATCCTGTTTGCAGTCCCCTTTCTGGTGTCCAACATTATCCAGTCTTGTTATAATGTGGCGGACATGCTGATCGTGGGGAATTTCAGCGGTACGGTCAGTATGTCGGGAGTGAATATCGGAGGCCAGGTGACATTTATCCTGACCAACATAGTGGTAGGACTTTGTACCGGAGGAACCGTACTCATTGCCCAGTATCTGGGCGCACAGAAGAGGGAGGAGATGTGCAGGGCAGTAGCTACACTGATGACCACCCTGATCTGTGCCGCTGTGATCATCACCGTGATTTCCCTTCTTCTGAAGAACCAGATATTGGGGTGGATCCGGACACCGGAGGAATCCTTTGAGGAGGCCAGCCGTTATCTGACGGTGACACTGACCGGCATTATCTTTATTTTCGGCTATAATGTTTTGTCAGCCGTGATGAGGGGAATGGGGGACAGCAAGAGGCCCTTTTATTTTGTCCTGATCGCCTGCGTGACAAATATTGTACTGGACCTGGTGCTGGTCGCAGGATTTGGCTGGGGAGCTTTCGGCGCTGCGGCAGCCACCGTGATCTCCCAGGCGCTCAGTATGATCCTGTGTATTATTTATATGGTAAAGAACGGATTTGTGTTTGATTTCCGTCCTTCATCCTTCCGTATCTATAAACACGAGCTGAAGATGATCTTTAAGATTGGCACGCCCGCTGCCATCCAGAACGGTGTGACCAGTTTCTCTTTCCTGATCATAACCACCCTGGTAAATTCCATTGGCGGTGTGAATGCGTCGGCGGCTGTGGGTGTGGTAGGAAAATTCAACGGGTTTGCCATCATGCCGGCTGTGGCTATGGGAAGCTCCATATCCACCATGTGTGCCCAGAATGTAGGGGCAGGGCAGTGGGACAGGGTAAAGAAGACCTGCACGGTGGGAACCCTGACGGCGGTCATCTGCAGTTATCTTATATTTATCCTGGTGAGGATTTTTCCGGAGGACATCCTGCGCCTGTTTGACAGCAGCAATGCGGAGATGATACGGATTGGGGTGGAGTATTTCAGCACCTTCAGTTTTGACTACCTTCTGGTTCCCCTGTGCTTCTGCCTGAACGGGCTGTTTGTTGCAACAGGGCACACAACATTTACACTGATGAACTCCATGCTCTCCGCGCTGCTTTTGCGGATTCCGGCCAGCGTGCTGTTCGGCAGCATTATGGGAATGGGGATCATGGGCGTGGGGATCGGTGCTCCGGCTGCGTCGGCGGGAAGCCTGATCCTGATCATATGGTTTTTGCTCTCAGGAAAATGGAAGACAAATGTTGTAAGGGGCAGCTGATGCAATCCGGGTACTTTTTCCGGCAGTCCGGGCGTAAACTAATAGAAAGACAGGACAGCCGGTGAGTGTATGAGAGTATTGCTCTTTTTGTCGGAAGTGATCATTCCGCTTATTCTGTTTTACATAGTGGGTTTTGGTATTCTGATGAAGTGCGATGTGTATGAAGATTTTGTAAAAGGTGCAAAGGATGGTCTGAAGACAGTGGTGCAGATCCTGCCCACCCTCATAGGACTTATGGTGGCAGTGGGCGTCCTGCGGGCATCCGGTTTCCTGGATATGCTGGGCGGACAGCTTGGGAGACTGACCGGTGCGGTGGGATTTCCGGCGCAGCTGGTCCCACTGACCATTGTAAAAATGTTTTCCTCCAGTGCGGCTACAGGGCTTGTGCTGGATATTTTCAAGGAATTCGGGACAGATTCCAGGATTGGGCTGATCGCCTCTGTGATGATGTCCTGTACAGAGACTATTTTTTACACGGTTTCTGTCTACTTTATTGCCGCAAAGGTAAAAAATACCCGCTATACCATACCTGGCGCTCTGCTGGCAACACTTGCAGGAATCGCGGCCAGTGTATGGCTGGCGGGAATGATGGCAGTTTAAAGCCAGTTTTTGGGTCCGGTTTTCCGGGCTCATTTTTTTATGACAGATACTTTCCAAGGATATTATAAAGCTCACGCAGGTCAATGGGCTTTGCTATATGTCCGTTCATTCCGGCGTCAAGAGCACGCTGTTTGTCCTCCGTGAAGGCATCGGCTGTCATGGCGATGATGGGCAGCTGCCGAAGATCCGGTCTGTCAATGCTGCGTATTTTCCGGGAGGCCTCATATCCTCCCATAACGGGCATTCTGATATCCATCAGGACCAGGCTGTAATATCCGGGGGAGGAGGCGGTAACTTTCTCCAGGGCTTCCTGACCGTTTACTGCAGTGTCGATCCGGACATTTGTGACGGAAATAAGCTCTTTGGCAATTTCCAGAATCAGTTCATTGTCCTCCACCAGAAGGAGACAGCGGTTAGAATAATCGGTATCGGTTCCCGCATCCCCCGCTTTGGAGGCATCCGGGAGGGTCTGCTGGGGATGTGGTGCGCCTTTTTTGAAGGGCAGCTCAATATAGAAGACAGTCCCCTCTCCTTCGGTACTTTCAACACGGATACTCCCCTGCATCATTTCTGTAATGTTTTTTGTGATCGCCATGCCGAGACCCGTTCCCTCTGCGTGGGAGGCACGGGGGGAATCGGAACGCTCAAAGGGCTGGAAAAGCCGCTGCAGAAATTCCGGTGACATGCCTATGCCTGTGTCCCGGTAAGTAAAACGATACCGGGCCGTATCTTCTGAACCGGAAGGGATCTCCTGCACTTTCACGCAGATTTTGCCGCCCGGGTCTGTGAATTTTATGGAGTTTCCCACGATATTCAGAAAAAGCTGCTTGAAACGGAGGGGATCTCCTATCAGGTCTTCATGCTCCAGTTCTTCCATATCTATCGTAAAATCAAAATGACCGCTGATGATCTGCGGCTGAATGATGCCCTCTAATGTATGAAACAGTTCTCTCAGGTTAAAGTTCTCGCTGTTCAGCGTCAGCTTGCCGCTTTCGATCCTAGACATATCCAGCACATCGTTGATCAGGGAGAGCAGGTGTGCGGAGGCTGTGGAGATCTTATTCAGGCAGTCCTTTACTTTATCCTTCCTGTCTATATGTGAGAGGGCGATTCCCGTCATTCCTATGATGGCATTCATAGGTGTACGGATATCGTGGGACATGTTGGAGAGAAAAATGGATTTTGCCCGGTTGGCCTGTCTGGCTTCCTCCAGAGCATCCGCCAGCTGCTTTTTGCTTATCTGTTCTTTGGCCAGGATCTCCCTGTTTTTCTTATCAATAATATGCTGTCTTCCCGTAAAATAAATAGTACAGAAACACAGCAGCAGGACAACAGTGACCAGCAGGGCCGCGATCATAAAGTTACGGAAAGAGCGGGTGGTGGTCTCCAGCACATTTGCAGGTACGGTGACCAGCAGGTACCAGGAGCTTCTGCCCACAGGCATGTACACCAGATAGTTGCGTTTGCCCATCCAGGAAAAAATAAGGGAGCCGGACGCGGAGGCGGCCATATCATTTCTAAGCTGCTCATCCGGTTCCTGGCCGTACAGGTCAGAGTGTTCCAGGCTGTCCAGGTAATTGTCTGTGATCATCATGGAGTAGTCATAGTGGGGCTTGAGCAGGATATTGCCTTCTTTGTCAATGATGGTGGCATACCCCTCTTCTGTGTACACGTTCAGGGCCAGAAGGTATTCCAGCTCATCAAAGGCAGGTGTCACGAAAATGCCCCCTATCTCAGCCGCATCCCAAATACTCTCCTCTAACGAGGCGTAATACAGCAGTTCATCTCCAACACCTAAATTGACAATGCTCATACTGTCATTATCAATGTATCCCGCTTTTTTCTCCTGAAAGCTCAGGTCCTCCAGCGTCCCGGTCTCCCCTTCAATGGTGACATATCCGCCGTTTTTATCCATGATTCCGGCTGTGCGGTACTGCCAGATATCCTGCTTGTCTCTGAAAAAGTCCAGAATCTCCTCCCGACTGTGGTATGCACCGCTGCGGGAAGCTTCCAGACAGCTTTTCAAAACAGAGAAATATTTGCCGTTCATCTCATCAAAATGGGCATCCAGCTGGGTGCCGAACGCGGACAGGTTACTCAGATTGTCTTTCTGAACGCCCAGGCGTATCTGAGTAAAAAAATATACGGCTATGGTCATAACCAGGACAGCCGCCAGCGTTGTGCCGAAGATGAAGGTTTTTCGCTTCTTGTACATAGGACCCCCATTGATTATTAAGTGCGGTGTTACCGCAATATTCTGATGTGTTCAGTATACCATATGGGGGAGGCGGGAAGCAATGTCATAAGTGGCGGGGTGTATTTTTTATGAAACATGTATAATTTTGTGAAAACCGTGTTGACAACTTTATGGTCGCGTGATAATATGGTAGCACGCTAAAGCGGACGGGACACAAAATATATATACTTATAAGGCAGAGCATAAATGGCATTTTACAGATTAAAGCGCAGCAAATGTGCAGCATACAGTATGAAAAATAACGCAGAAAGGCAGGGTCAGCAAATGAGATATTATGATAAAGTAACACCGGACGGAACAAAAGATTTGCTGTTTGGAGAGTGCGACCAGCGTTCCCAGGTGACAAAAACCCTGAAGGACCTGTTTGGCGCCCAGGGGTATCGGCGGGTGATGACACCTGCATTGGAATTTTATGATGTGTTTGGAAAGGCGGCAAAATATCTGCCCAAGGAGACCATGTACAAACTCACAGACCATAAAGGGAGACTTATGGTACTGCGCCCGGATTGTACGGTGCCTGCGGCCAGATTGGCGGCTACCCGGTTAAAAGGGATGCCGATGCCGCTCCGTTTATTTTACAACCAGAATATTTACCGCATGTTTCCGGAGCTGAAAGGAAAGAGCACCGAAATTAACCAGGTGGGCATTGAACTCATCGGCGGTGTACCGCTGAGAAGTGACCTGGAGGTGGTGGAGCTGGCATCCAGGAGCCTGGATGTCATAAGCGGGGGCAAATACCGCCTGGAGCTGTGCCACATCGGATATTTCAAGGCGATCATGGACAGTCTGGATGTGGATGAGGATACAAAAGAGGATATACGTTTCCAGATTGAGCAGAAAAATTATGCCTCCCTCACCGATATGCTGGGTAAATACCAGGACAGCCGGGCAGCACAGGCGCTTTTGAAGCTGCCCAGACTCTTCGGCGGAGCAGAGGTCTTTGAAAAGGCGTATGAGCTTTTCGATGAGAACGGCGCAAGAGAGAGCCTTGACTACCTGAAGGGTATTTATGAATATCTGCAGACCCTTGGGCTTGGGGATAAAGTGATCATTGACCTGGGCCTTGTGAATCTGGCAGAGTATTACACAGACCTTATTTTCCGGGGATATTTTCGGGGGATAGGGGAACAAGTCTTGTCAGGAGGCCGTTACGATACACTCCTAAACGAGTTTGGGGAGGACCACTGCTCTGTGGGCTTCTGCATCAATGTGGACCTGGCCAGCCAGAAGGTCCAGCCCATGCCGGAAGCCATACCGGAGATTCTGGTGTTTGCGCCGGATATGAAGTACTTATCAAAAGCAGTCCACCATCGCAGGACACTGGAGGACCAGGGCGTGCTGACGGAGAACTGTGTGTTTGATACCATGGAAGAAGCATTTGATTATGCAAAAATGAGAGGGATACCGAAAGTACACCTGGTGGGAGAAGATATCACAGTTTGTTTGACCCGTACAACTCCCGGTAAATAACCTGATGTTTCGCTGGTCTGATCTTCCGACAGCACAGGTGTAAAATACGCAGCGCAGCCCGCTGCGCTCCGTTTTTACACCTGCACTCTCAGAAGATCATCCTCACCGAACCCTCCGGTTATTACCTTGAGTTATACTGAAAAAACTGATACGGCTGTAGGCCGGAATCTTTCACTGGGAGGCAGAATAATGAAACCAATTAGAATCGCTCTTACAAAAGGGCGTTTGGAGAGTAAAACGATAGATATGCTGGAACGCCTTGGATATGATTGTACCAATGCGAGAAAAAAAGGCAGAAAACTGATCATGCCCATAGGAGACGGTGAGATTGAGGTAGTGCTTGCAAAAGCTGCGGATGTGGTCACCTATGTGGAGAGCGGCGTCTGTGACATGGGCGTTGTGGGAAAAGACACCATCATGGAAAAGGGCGGTACCTTTTATGAAGTGGCAGATCTGGGATTCGGAAAATGCAAATTTGCCCTTGCGGTGGTAAAAGGTAAGAATCTGTACGAGGGCTACCACAATCTGACCATTGCCAGTAAATATGTGAATGTGGCTAAGAATTATTTTGAACAGAAGAGTATGGACGTGGATATTGTGAAGATTGAGGGCAGTGTGGAACTGGCACCTGTCCTGGGTCTTGCGGATGCCATTGTGGATATTGTGGAGACAGGGACCACTCTGAAGGAAAATGGGCTGGTAGTGGCTGAGGATGTGTGTCCGGTGAGTGCCAGACTGATCGTGAACATTGCCAGCATGAAGCTCAGAAAAAAAGAGATTGAGAACTTAATAGACAAAATGGAAAACGATGTGCAGAAGCGCAGGGCAAAGGAGGCGTAGGTCATGGCGTATACAATCCCGGAGAAGTTAAAGAAACTGGAGATATATGAGCCGGTGACAGAGGCCTATGATATCCGCCTGGATGCCAATGAGAGTTTCCAGAACCTCCCGGATGATATCCGCAGGGATATGCTGAAAGCTGTGGAACAGGTGGAATTCAACCGTTATCCGGATCCCTTTGCAGTAAAACTCTGTGAAAAATTCGGCCATTTCTTTCAGGTAAAGCCTGAACTGCTCACTGCGGGAAACGGTTCCGATGAATTGATCTCCCTTATTGTGCCTAATTTTCTGGAGAGCGGGGACACCATGCTGGTAGCCCTTCCTGATTTCTCCATGTACACCTTCTATGCGCAGATGAATCATATCCGTGTGGAGGCGCTGCAGAAAGCCGAAGATATGGTGACAAGCGCGGAGGATATATTAAAGCGGGCAGAGGAGAAAAATGCCAGGCTGCTTATTTTTTCCAACCCCTGTAACCCCACATCCCTGAAGCTTTCCAGGGATGATATTATAAAGATCATTGAAGGTACCGATGCCCTGGTGATTGTGGATGAAGCGTATATGGATTTTGCCGAAGGCTCTGTCCTGGATGTGATAGAGAAATACAACAACCTCATTGTGCTGAAAACATGTTCCAAGGCCCTGGGCCTGGCAGCTATCCGTCTGGGATTTGCCGCGGCGGGCAGAGAGCTGACAGATATCCTGCACGCATTAAAGTCCCCGTATAACGTGAACTCCCTGACACAGGCGGTAGGCTGTGCGATCCTGGACCATCCGGATTATATTAAGAACTGTATCCGTTCTATCCGGAAATCCAGAGATGAACTGTATCAGGAGCTTTTGGAGCTGAAAGACAGAAAAGCGGATATCCTGAACTTATATCCAACTACCACAAACTTTATTTTCATGAAGGTAAAGGATGCGGCTTTGGTGTTTGAAGAGATGAAAAAGAAAAGCATTTCCATCCGGTACATGAACGGCTATCTGCGGGTGACAGCCGGCAGGAAAATGGAAAACGATGCGGTGATACGGGTGTTGGATGAACTGCTGCGTTGAAAGAAAGCGGTCTGAAGATTTTTGATTTTTTCCTGTTACGGTGAAAAGACTGAGCAGTTAAATGCAAATATAGAAAATGGGAAAGGAGGAAGCTGATTTGAGGATCGGAGAGATAACAAGGACAACAAAGGAGACGAATATCAGGCTGAGATGGAATCTGGACGGCAGCGGCCGTTATATGGGAAGCTGCGGGGTGGGGTTTTTTGACCACATGATGCAGGCCTTCTGTGTACACGGCGGGTTTGATATGGATTTGGATATGAAAGGTGACCTGGAGGTTGACTGCCATCACAGCATAGAAGATTTGGGCATTGTCATGGGGCAGGCGTTTTCAAAGGCTCTGGGTGACAAAGGCAGTATCCGGCGATATGGAAGCTTCTATATTCCCATGGATGAAGCGCTGGGATTCTGTTCCTTAGATATCAGCGGGCGGCCTTATCTGGTATTCGACGCGGAGTTTGCCAATCAGAGCGTGGGAACCCTGGACTGCTGTATGGTGAAAGAGTTTTTCCGGGCATTTGCATTTAATGGCGGAATCACCCTGCATCTGCGGTGTCCCTATGGGGAAAACGACCACCATAAGATCGAGGCCCTTTTTAAGGCGGCGGCACATGCCCTGAAAGAGGCTTTGGAACCAAATGGAGGAAAAATACTTTCGTCAAAGGGGATGCTGGCATGATAGCGATCATTGATTACGGGGCGGGTAATCTTTTCAGTGTAAAGAATGCCCTTGATTTTTTAGAAGAGAAGAGTGTCATCACAGCAGACTGTGAAGAGATCTGCTGTGCAGATGCCATGATACTGCCGGGAGTGGGGGCTTTTCCTGATGCCATGCGTATGCTCAAGGAGCAGGGGCTTGCAAAAGTCATAAAGGAGGAGGCACAGAAAAAGCCTCTTCTGGGCATATGCCTGGGGATGCAGATGCTTTTTGAAAAGAGTTATGAATTCGGGGAGACAGAAGGCCTCGGACTGATACCGGGCTGTGTGCAGCTTATTGACGGCAATGGCCTTAAGATCCCCCATATGGGATGGAATGACCTGACGGTTTTAAATCCCTGTGCCATGACAGAGAATATGTCAAAGGATGCATACGTATATTTTGTCCATTCTTTCAGGGCAGAGACCGAGGAGGAGAATATTTCCTGTTATACGGTATATAACGAGCGGATCCCCGCTCTGGTACACCGGGGATATGTATACGGCGCCCAGTTCCATCCTGAGAAAAGCGGTGCTGTGGGGCTGGAACTTCTGAAAAATTTTGCAAGGCTGGTGAGAGAATGATTATATTACCTGCAATTGATATAAAAGACAAAACGTGTGTGCGGCTGGTCAAAGGCGATTATGCAACCGCCCATCAGGTGGCGGAAAGTCCCTATGATACGGCAGCTTCCTTCCGGGCGGCAGGCGCTTCCTGGATACATATGGTGGACCTGGATGGTGCCAAAGACGGCAGGCCTGTAAACGAAGAGATTTTTGAGAGAGTGGCCAGAGAGTCCGGCCTTAAAGTGGAAGTGGGCGGGGGAATCCGCAGCATGGAAACCATAGAGCGGTTTCTGGAAAAAGGCATTTCGAGAGTCATTTTGGGTTCCGTGGCGGTAAAAGATCCGTCTCTTGTAAAAGAGGCAGTCCGGGAATTCGGTGAGAAAATAGCTGTGGGCATAGACGCGAAAAACGGTATGGTGGCCACAGAGGGCTGGCTCAAAAAAAGTGATGTCACCTATTTGGATTTGGCACAGGCCATGGAAGAGGCCGGAGTCAGAACCATTATCTATACAGACATTTCCAGGGACGGCACCCTTACGGGGGTCAATACGGAACAGCTGGGAAAGCTGAATGAAAGGGTATCCTGCAGGATCATTGCCAGCGGAGGAGTAAGCTCCATACAGGATATTACGGACTGCAAAAAGCTTGATCTATACGGATGTATCTGCGGGAAAGCCGTTTACACAGGCGCTCTTGATCTGTGTGAGGCGGTAGAGAAAGCAGGTGAGCAGTCATGTTAGCAAAGAGAATTATACCCTGCCTGGACGTAAGAGACGGCAAAGTGGTTAAGGGCGTGAATTTTGTGGGAATCAAAGAGGTGGGAGATCCGGTGGAATGCGCCATTATGTACGACAGGCAGGGAGCAGATGAAATCTGCTTTCTGGATATCACAGCAACCCATGAGGGAAGAGCGACTATGGCAGATGTGGTGTCCAGGACGGCAAAACATGTATTTGTACCCCTTACAGTAGGGGGAGGCATCCGCACAGTGGAGGATTTCCGGGAAATCCTCCGTGCCGGAGCCGACAAGGTTTCCGTCAATTCGGCAGCGGTGAAAAACCCTGAGCTTATCAGGGAGGCGGCAGCAGTATTCGGGAGCCAGTGTGTGGTGGTCGCCATTGATGCAAAGAGGGATGAGAAGGGCAGATTCAAAGTCGTGGTGAACGGCGGAAGGATTGATACAGGTCTGGATGCCATAGAATGGGCGCAGAAGTGCCAGCAGCTTGGGGCAGGTGAGATTTTGCTCACCTCCATGGATACAGACGGATGCCGTGACGGTTTCGATCTGGAGCTTACCAATGCGGTCTGTGAGGTGGTATCCATACCGGTCATTGCCAGCGGCGGATGTGGTAAACTGGAACATTTTTCTGAGGTTTTCAAGGAGAGTAAAGCGGATGCAGCGTTGGCAGCTTCCCTGTTTCATTTTCGGGAACTGACGGTGGAACAGGTAAAGGAACATCTGGAAGAAGAACGGATTCCGGTCAGGAGGTAGAGGATGGAT
>ENA-UAPG01000312-UAPG01000312.1-human-gut-metagenome-genome-assembly--contig:-NODE-312-length-15921-cov-10.199231_pt1 | contig 15921 bp, 12 predicted proteins | sample MGYA00243478_ERZ654573 | MGnify/ENA primary metagenome ERZ654573 (study PRJEB26926, sample SAMN06164711) | human gut metagenome | biome: ENVO:00009003; feature: ENVO:2100002; material: ENVO:00002003... | reverse complement strand
ACATGCAGATGCAGAGTCCTTGTACAACACACCTAACTGCTACGGTATCTATATGTGCGGCAAGGTATTCCAGTGGCTGAAGAATCAGGGCGGACTGGAAGCCATGAAAGAGCATAATGAGAAAAAAGCCAAAATCCTTTATGATTACCTGGATGAGAGCGCAATGTTTAGAGGAACCGTGGAACCGGATTCCCGTTCTCTTATGAATGTGCCTTTTGTCACAGGAGATAAAGAGTTGGATGCAAAATTTATCAAAGAGGCTTCAGCGGCGGGATTTGTTAACCTGAAAGGCCACAGAAGTGTAGGAGGAATGCGTGCCAGTATTTACAATGCCATGCCTTTAAAAGGTGTGGAGGCTCTGGTTGCTTTCATGAAAAAATTTGAAAAGGAGAACGCTTGATCATGTACAGATATCACTGCTTAAATCCAATCTCCAGTGTAGGACTGGAGCATTTCCCGGCCAAATACGAGAGTACAGACAATATATCGGATGCCGACGCTGTGCTGGTGAGAAGTGCAAACATGCATGAGATGGATCTTCCGAAGAATGTGGTTGCTATCGCCAGGGCAGGTGCGGGAGTCAACAATATTCCACTGGAGGAGTGCGCAAAGGACGGTGTGGTAGTCTTCAACACACCAGGAGCCAACGCCAACGGTGTAAAAGAGATGGTCATTGCCGGAATGCTGCTGGCATCCAGAGATATTGTGGGTGGTATTGAATGGCTGGAGCATCAGGATGCCACCGAAGATATCGGAAAACTGGCTGAGAAAAAGAAAAAACAGTTTGCCGGCTGTGAGATCAGCGGCAGAAAGCTGGGGATTATCGGCCTCGGCGCCATCGGTGTAAAGGTGGCAAACGCAGCCGTACATCTTGGAATGGAAGTATACGGTTATGACCCGTTTATCTCCGTGGATGCAGCGTGGAATCTTTCCAGAAGTATCCATCACATCAATGATCTGAATGTGATCTACAAGGAATGTGATTATATCACCATCCATGTGCCGCTGATCGAATCTACAAGAAAGATGATCGGCGCGGATGAGATCGCCCAGATGAAAGAGGGCGTGGTTCTTCTGAACTTTGCAAGAGATTTGCTGGTAGATGAGGAAGCTCTGGCGGAGGCACTGAAAGAGGGCAAAGTAAAAAAATATGTGACAGACTTTGCCAACCCGCTGGTGACCAGCACACCCAATACTCTGGTAACTCCCCATCTGGGAGCATCCACAGAGGAATCGGAAGACAACTGTGCGGTGATGGCAGTGAAACAGCTTATGGACTTTCTCGAAAACGGAAATATCAAGAATTCCGTAAACTATCCGGACTGTGATACAGGTGCCTGTGTGGATGTGGGAAGAGTTGCCATCAACCACAAAAACATTCCAAACATGATCAGTCAGTTTACCAGAGTACTGGGTGATGCGGGTGTGAATATATCCAACATGACTAATAAGAGTAAAGGTGACTTTGCTTATACACTCCTTGATGTGTCCACCCCTATACCGCGTGAGGTCGCAAAAGAACTGAAAAATATACACGGTGTGTATCGTGTTCGTATAGTAAAATAATAGCTGTGATGTAACGGTTCAGTACCCTCACAGTCGCAGGCAAAGATCCATGCAGAATCGCCTTTGGCGATGGGATTTTTGCTTGGCTGTGGTACACTTTCTTACGGTCAGCGCAGTGAATGCGCAGACCTACGGAATAGTTACGCTGTGATACTAATTTTGGCAGCATGAGTCATTGTCGGGCCTGTCTTGAAACTTCGGTTTCAGGGCAGGCTTTTTGCATAAATAATTGTGCCTATTTCATTGTATTTTAAGACTATATACGGTATAATTTTACTATAGCGTTATAAAAAGACATCAATATATTTGGGGTGTGAAAATGAGCAGAAAAATGAAAAAACCGGAAACATTCATACAGAAGAGAGTCCGCAGCGCAAAGCGGATAAAATCTTTTTGCGGTGCGCTTAGAAGGAATCATAAGCGGCTTGGGAAGGTATTCCATGGTGTCTGCGAAGTCGCTGCCCATGTTATGGAGAAAAAATTATAAAGGAGAGCAGATAATGGCGGTAGTAAAACCATTTTGTGCAGTGCGTCCCCAGGAAAACCTGGCGTCAAAGATTGCCGCACTGCCTTATGATGTATATAACAGAAAAGAGGCGAAAGAGGAAACCGAAAAAAATCCGTATTCTTTTTTGAAGATTGACCGGCCGGAGACACAGTTTCCGGATGATGTGGATATGTATGCACCTGAGGTTTACAAAAAGGCCAGAAAGATATTCTGGAACATGATGGAAGACGGAGATTTTCTTCAGGATGTGGACCCGAATTTTTATCTCTATGAGCTGACCAGAAACGGACATGTACAGACAGGGATCGTGGCTTGTGCTTCCATTGATGATTACATGAACGGCATCATCAAAAAACATGAGAATACCAGGGTGGAGAAAGAGCTGGACCGCATTCGCCACGTGGATGTACTGGAGGCACAGACAGGTCCTATTTTCTTGGCTTACCGTGCAAATGCGGATTTCAGACATCTGATAGAGGTGAAAAAGAAGGATTTCCCTATTTTTAACTTTGTATCAGAGGATGGGATCCGGCACAGGGGATGGATGATCTATGAGTCGGCCATGACCCACAAGATAGAAAAAACCTTCCGGGCCATGGACAGCATTTATATTGCGGACGGTCATCACAGGGCGGCCTCAGCCATTAAAGCGGGGCTGAAACGGCGCCAGGAGAATCCCAATTATACGGGCAGGGAGCCGTTCAATTATTTCCTGTGTACCCTGTTTGCGGATGAGGAGCTGGAAATCCTGGATTATAACCGGGTGGTGAAAGACTTAAACGGCTGTTCCGAGGAGGAGTTCCTGGAAAAAGTAAGAGAACGATTCTATGTATCAGAACCCGGAACAGAAGCGGTATCTCCCCGGCAAAAGGGTGAATTCGGCATGTATCTGGGTGACAGATGGTATACACTCAACATAAAGGACGAATATCGTTCCCCGGATGTGGTGGACGGACTGGATGTGGCTTTGCTGCAGAACAATCTGTTGGAGCCTGTGCTGGGGATCCGGGAGCCGGCAAAAGACCCCCGCATTGATTTTATCGGAGGGATCCGGGGGCTGGGTGAGCTGGAAAAACGTGTTTTGACAGACTGTAAAGCAGCTTTTTCCATGTACCCCACTTCCATGGCAGAGCTTTTTGCTGTTGCAGATGCCGGAAAGCTCATGCCGCCAAAATCCACCTGGTTTGAGCCAAAACTCAGAAGCGGACTGTTTATCCACAGGATATAGAATATGAGAGAGCATTTATATGATAAGATCGATCGTCTGGAAGCAGGGGAATCCCTGGACAGGGAGACCTATACGGAGCTGATCGAAAAGCGGGATGAGGAACTTGCCGGTTATCTGTTTGCTAAAGCAGCACAGATGCGGGAGAAATTTTACGGCAGCCGTATTTACATAAGAGGACTGATTGAGTTTACCAATTACTGCAGAAACGACTGTTATTACTGCGGGATCCGAAAAGGGAACCGCAGGGCAGAGCGTTACCGCCTTGAGAGGGAAGAAATCCTAGAGTGCTGCAAAAAGGGCTATTCTCTTGGCTTCCGAACTTTTGTGCTGCAGGGGGGTGAGGACCCCTGGTATACGGATGACAGGATCACAGAACTGGTCCGTACCATAAAGAAAAAATACAGCGACTGTGCTGTGACTCTCTCCGTTGGGGAAAAGGAGAGGGAGAGTTATGAACGGTATTTTGAAGCAGGGGCGGACCGGTATCTGCTCAGACATGAGACAATCTGCGAAAAACACTATAAAACCCTGCATCCGCCTTCCATGTCCTATGCTCACAGGCAGGAATGCCTGAAAAATCTAAAGGATATTGGATTTCAGACAGGATGCGGTTTCATGGTGGGAACACCGGGACAGACGGCGGAGAATCTGGCAGATGAACTGCTCTTTTTAAAAGAATTCCAGCCAGCCATGGTGGGGATCGGGCCTTTTATTCCGCACAGGGACACTCCTTTGGGGAATCAGGCACCGGGAAGCGCAGAGCTTACCCTGTATCTACTGGGATTGATCCGTCTGCTGCTTCCAAAAGTCCTTCTGCCTGCCACAACTGCCCTTGGAACCATTTCCCATGACGGGCGGGAGCGGGGGATACTGGCAGGGGCCAATGTGGTGATGCCAAACTTATCGGCTTCACTGGTACAGGGAAAATACGAACTGTACGACCATAAGATTTACACAGGCGCAGAAAATGCTGCCGAACTGGAACTTCTTCGCAGCCGCATGAAAAAAATCGGCTGTGAAGTGACTGTAGACCGGGGAGACACTAAAATGGATACTCGGTAAAGAGAAAAGGAGAGGGTAAAAATGAGTTACGATCCGAAATCACTGAAAGCAGAGGAATTTATTTCTCACGAAGAAATCCAGGAGACACTTGCCTATGCTGAGGCAAATAAGCACAATGAGGCGCTTATTGACCAGATCATTGAGAAGGCAAAGCTTCGTAAGGGCTTGACCCACAGGGAAGCTTCCGTACTGCTTAACTGCGACATCGAGGAGAAGAACCAGGAGATCTATAAACTGGCTGAACAGATTAAAAAGGATTTCTACGGGAACCGGATTGTTATGTTTGCGCCCCTTTATCTGTCCAATTACTGTATCAACGGCTGTGTGTACTGTCCTTATCACAGGAAAAACAAACATATAGCAAGAAAGAAACTGACACAGGAGGAGATTGTAAAAGAGGTAACAGCTCTGCAGGATATGGGCCATAAGCGCCTTGCCCTGGAAGCGGGCGAGGACCCTCAGAACAATCCCATTGAATACATACTGGAGAGCATCAAAACCATTTACAGCATCAAACATAAAAACGGGGCCATCCGCCGTGTCAATGTAAATATTGCCGCCACCACAGTGGAGGATTACAGAAAACTGAAAGATGCCGGTATTGGAACCTACATCCTCTTCCAGGAGACCTACCACAAAGAGAGCTACAAAAAGCTTCATCCCACAGGACCAAAGAGCAATTACGATTATCACACCGAGGCCATGGACAGAGCGATGGAAGGCGGTATCGACGATGTAGGTCTTGGGGTACTGTTCGGGCTGGAGATGTACCGCTATGAATTTGCAGGGCTTCTTATGCATGCAGAGCATCTGGAAGCTGTCCATGGTGTGGGACCTCACACCATCAGTGTTCCGAGAGTGAAGCATGCGGACGATATAGACCCCTCTGCGTTTGATAACGGCATTGATGATGATATCTTCGCCAAATTGGTTGCCTGTATCCGAATTGCAGTGCCGTATACAGGCATGATCATTTCCACAAGGGAAAGCAAAGAGTGCAGGGAGAGAGTGCTTCACCTGGGGATCTCCCAGATCAGCGGCGCTTCCAGAACAAGTGTGGGTGGTTACAGCGAACCGGAACCGGAAGATGAGAATTCCGAACAGTTTGATGTGTCTGATAAGAGAACCCTGGACGAGGTGGTGCACTGGCTGATGGATATGAAATATATTCCCAGCTTCTGTACCGCATGTTACAGGGAAGGCAGAACGGGTGACCGGTTTATGAGTCTGTGTAAGACAGGACAGATCCAGAACTGCTGTCATCCCAATGCGCTGATGACCCTGAAAGAGTTCCTCATGGACTATGCAAGCCCTGAGACAAGAAAGATTGGGGAAGAGCTGATCCAATCTGAGCTTGTGAACATTCCAAGAGAGAGGACAAGGGAGATCGTAGTGGAACGCCTGGAAAAGATAGAAAATGGAGAGAGGGATTTCCGTTTCTGAGAGGAGGATACACATGAGTTTGAATGCAGCACCCTCCGCAAACCGGGTACATATCAGCTTTTTCGGACGCCGTAACACCGGAAAGTCCAGCCTGCTCAATGCGGTTACCGGACAGGATATGGCAGTGGTATCTGATGTTAAAGGGACAACTACCGATCCGGTGCAAAAAGCTATGGAGCTTCTGCCGATAGGCCCTGTTTTACTGATTGATACGCCGGGGATGGATGATGACCAGGAAGGCCTTGGCATTCTCAGAGTAAAGAAAGCAGAGCAGGTGCTCCACAAAACCGATGTTGCAGTCCTGGTTGCAGAGGCAGGGAAAGAACTGACCTTCATGGAACGTCAGTTAATAGAACTCTTTGAGAAGAGAGAGCTGCCTTATCTGCTGGTCTATAACAAGATGGATTTACTGTCGGAGGAAAAAAGACCGGAGACAGACCATGAAATTTATGTGAGTGCCCAGAAAGGCATCCATATCTTTGAACTGAAGGAGAAACTGGGAAGCCTTGCAGGAGAAAGGCAGGAGCATCCCCTTGTAAAGGATTTGGTATCACCGGGGGATTTTGTGCTCCTGGTGATACCCATTGATAAAGCAGCGCCGAAAGGCAGACTGATCTTGCCGCAGCAGCAGGTCATCAGGGAACTTTTGGATACCGGAGCAGTGCCTCTTGCCGTACAGGATGACAGGGTGGAGGATGTGCTGGGGCGTCTTGGGGAGAAACCGCGGCTTGTGATTACGGACAGTCAGGTGTTCGGCAAAGTGAGCAGAGCAGTTCCGGCGGCTATACCGCTCACTTCTTTCTCTATTTTATTTGCGCGGTACAAAGGGATTTTGGACGGTGCACTGAAAGGCGCGTATACGCTTGATGATCTGAAGGACCAAGATAAAGTGCTAATCAGTGAAGGCTGTACCCATCACCGGCAGTGCAATGATATCGGCACTGTGAAGATGCCCCGCTGGATTCAAACGCATACCGGAAAGAAGCCGGAGTTTGTCTTTACCTCCGGAACCGGATTTCCGGAAGATTTGACACCGTACCGGCTGGTGGTGCACTGTGGAGGCTGTATGCTCAATGAGCGTGAAATGCAGTGGCGCAGAAATCAGGCTGTCTCACAGGGGGTGCCCATGACAAATTACGGCATAGCCATTGCGCATATGAACGGTATTTTGCAGCGGAGCCTGGAAATATTCCGGCGATGAGTAACGGATACAGGGACAGATCACTGAACCGGGCGGGAGGGTATCTTTATGGAGTTTGTTGCGATTGATGAGACAAACCGGGAATGCGTCAATGAATTTATAGAAAGCCAATGGCATGCAGCGGAGATGGTCATACGCGGCAGTGTTGTGGATATGACCGGGACAGAGGGCATTGTTGTCTGGGAAAAGGGAAATATTGTGGGACTTCTGACGTATTTGATCAGGGACGGCATCTGTGAAATCGTATCCCTGGACAGCCGCCAGGAGGGAAGAGGCATCGGAAGGACCTTAATTGAGAAGATAAAAGAGACTGCAAGAAGGAAAAAATGCAGAAGGCTTGTGGTGATCACAACAAATGACAATATCCAGGCCATACGGTTTTACCAGCGCTGCGGGTTTGATATGGCCCATCTGTATCACAATGCCCTGAACCTTTCAAGAAAGCTGAAACCGGAGATTCCTTTTATAGGGGCAAACGGAATTCCTCTGATGCATGAGATAGAATTTGTAATGGATCTGGAACCGTTGAGGAATAGATAGGGAAAAATGCTCCAATGGGAAAGAAATATGAAAAAGCAGAAGCAGGAGGACGAGAGATGTATGCAGATTACAGTAATGGCCTGGTGAATTTGTCCTGTTCTGTTTTAAAACGTTTTGGTGCTCGCTACAGCCATAAGACTTTACCCTGTGTTGACGAATGGATGAAAAAAGGGTATAAGAATATTGTAGTGGTTCTGTTGGATGGGATGGGCTGCGATGCATTGGAGTTTCATTTGAAACAAGATGGATTCTTCAAAGCGCATGATAGATGTCATATCTCATCTGTTTTTCCGCCCACTACAACGGCGGCTACCACTACCATGGAAAGCGGGCTGACACCAGTGGAACATGGGTGGCTGGGATGGAGTCTGTACTTTAGTGAAATCCATAAGATTGTAAATGCCTTTACGAATCAGGACCAGTATAAAAGAATTCCGGCAGAAGATTACCATGTTGCCAGTCGTTATATTCCTTACACAAATGTTTATGAGAAGATAAACCGGGCAGGGATTGGACATGGATATAGCGTGTCCCACTTTGGCACTCATAAAATAGAAACCTTGGATGAGATGTGTGATGAAGTTGTCAGACTCTGCGGACAGGCAGGTGAAAAATATATTTATGCCTACTGGGAAGAACCGGACAGTACCATGCATGACACAGGATGCCATAGTGAAAAGGTGACAGAACAGCTGCAGTATCTGGAAGAGAAGATTGCCATGATGTCTGAGCAATTGAATGACACGTTATTGATGGTCACGGCCGACCATGGGCATATTGATCTGTCCCATTATATTTTGACAGATTATCCGGAAATGATGGAAATGTTGAGACTTCCCATATCAGTGGAAGCCAGAGCATCGGCATTTTATGTTAAAAAAGAATTTCTGCATGTATTTGAAGAAAGATTTAACCGGAATTTTGGAAAAGACTTTCTTTTGCTTTCGGCTGAAGAAATGTTTGAAAAACAGATTTTTGGAGATGGAGTGCCTCATAAAAAATTCCGGGAGTTGTCCGGTGATTATCTGGCTGTGGGGATTTCCGATAAGGGGTTTGCCTATTCCGAAAATCTTCCCATGTTCCGTTCTAATCATGCGGGAATGACAGAACAGGAGATGATGGTTCCCCTTATCGTGGTGGAAAGGCCATAAAAATAAATATTTATACAAAAAAGAACTTTCTGTCCTGCCGTAAGACGGCTAGGCAGAAAGTTCTTTTTTGGCAGCGGGGGGATACTAATTCCCGCTGCACTATTTTTCATATACTGCTATTTACCAATCCGTTTTAGTAACTGTCATTATGCAGCAGTTCATGCTCTTTGCCCTTTAACAGAGTATCATACAGTGACATGATCAGCGGATTTTCGTCAGCCTTACGGATACTGGTAACATTGTCCGCTTTGTAGAGGCCGTCTTTTCTGGCTGCTTTTGTGCGGTCTCCGGCTCTCGGCGGCTGACCGCCTCCCATGATACAGCCGCGGCGGCAGGCCATGATCTCCACAATGTGGTAGTGGGCTTCGCCGCTCTTGATCCTCTCCATGACAGTCTGGGCGTTTGCCAGACCACTGGCTACACAGACATTCAGCGGAATGCCTTTGTAAGTGACGGAGAATTCCTTGATACCCTCTTCTCCCCGGGCGCCTGTTTCCGCAACGGTATCCATGGTTGCCTTGTCATGCTTGTCTGCAAAACGGCGGAGCATAGCTTCTGTCACACCACCCGTTACGCCAAAGATAACACCGGCACCGGAACCAAAACCGAACGGCATGTCACAAGCTTCCGGAATCAGAGTCGGGAACTCAATACCGGAGTTTTTGATCATTCGGATTAATTCTGTGGTAGTGATAACAATATCTGTGTTCTGCTCTCCGTGGGTAAAACTGTTTGGACGAATGGCTTCCATTTTCTTAGCTGTACACGGCATAATGGAAACAACCACTGTCTTTTTGCCCTGGTTCTTTTCATAACCTCTGTAATACTCTTTGATGACTGCAGAGAACATTTCCTGAGGAGAACGGCAGGTGGAGAGGTTGTTCTTATACTCCGGATACTGGTCGCAGAGGAATTTCACCCATGCGGGACAGCAGGAGGTGAACAGCGGAAGTTTTGAGCTGTCACCCAGACGCTCCAGAAATTCCTTGGACTCTTCCATAATTGTCAAATCCGCGCTGAACGCAGTATCATAAACTTCATCAAATCCCATACGGTGCAGGACAGCTACCAGCTTGCCCATGACACTGTTTCCTTTGTCAAGGCCAAAGGCATCCCCTACCGCAACACGTACGGCCGGAGCTACTTGGGCTACAACCCTTGTATCCGGATCAGCAATGGCTTCCCACACTTCATCCATGTGGGTCTTGATACTGATGGCTCCGGTAGGACAGTAGATACGGCACTGGCCGCAGCTTACACAGTCAGTCTCAGCCAGGGTCTTATTGAATGCCGGCATTGCCATGGCTTCGGTTCCGCGGAAAGCGAATCCCAGAACGCCCAGCCCCTGGATCTCGGAACAGGCACGCACACAGTCACCGCAGAGAATACATTTGTTGGGGTCCCTGACAATAGAGGGAGAGCTGGTATCCAGCGGACGGATTTCCCTTGTGTTCTGGAAACGCACATCCGTGATATTCATTCTGTGGGCCAGATCCTGCAGTACGCATTCGCCGCTCTTTACACAGGTGGTACAGTCACGGCAGTGGGCGGAGAGCAGAAGCTCCACGATCAGTTTTCTGTATTTCTTGATCCTTCCGGAATTGGTGTAGATGACCATTCCATCTCTGGGAACCTCTGAGCAGGAGGCAAAGGTACGTCCCCTGTCATCCTCCACAGTACAGAGCCGGCAGGCGCCGAAGGTGGAAACCTCAGAGTGATAGCAGAGTGTCGGAAGATTGATTCCGGCTTTCCGGATGACGGAAAGCACATTTTTTTCATCGGTAAATTCTACTTTTCTACCGTCAATCGTCATATATCCCATATTAAAACCCTCCTATGCTTCCACGTAAATGGCATCAAAGGCACAGTTGTCTTTGCAGGCACCGCACTTGATACACAATTCGTTGTCAATATGATAAGCTTGCTTGCGCACGCCGGTGATCGCTCCCACCGGACAGTTCTTCGCACATTTTCCGCAGCCTTTACAGAACTCCGGATTGATAAGGAAGCGGCGCATGGCAGTACAGCATTTGGCAGCACATTTGTGTTCCAGAATGTGCTCCTCGTACTCATTGCGGAAGGTTTTTAAGGTGCTGATGACAGGAAGCGGGGCACTCTTTCCGAGTCCGCACAGAGCCATATTCTTGACCATGGCTGCCAGCTCTTCCAGGGTATCCAGATCCTCGATGACTCCTTTTCCGTCTACGATACGTTCCAGGATCTCCAGCATACGTTTGGTCCCTTCACGGCAGGGAACACATTTTCCGCAGGATTCCCTCTGGGTAAAGCTCATGAAGAACCGGGCAACCTCAACCATACAGGTGTTCTCGTCCATAACAACAAGTCCGCCGGAACCCATGATGGCATCGTATTTTTTAACACTGTCAAAGTCCAGACCCACATCCAGGTGCTCAGCCGTAAGACATCCGCCGGAGGGACCGCCAATCTGTACGGCTTTAAATTCTCCGCCGCCTTTGATGCCGCCGCCGATATCATAGATCATCTCACGCAGTGAGGTTCCCATGGGAACTTCGATCAGGCCTGTGTTCTCAATGGAACCGGTGATGGAGAATGTCTTTGTTCCGGGGCTTCCTTCTGTTCCTATGGTGCGGAACCAGTCAGCTCCTTTCATGACAATACCGGGAACATTGGCGAATGTTTCCACATTGTTCAGAACAGTAGGTTTGGCCCAAAGACCCTGGTCAACCGTTCTGGGGGGTTTTACACGGGGCATACCTCTGTCGCCCTCAATGGAAGCGGTCAGAGCGGAACCCTCGCCGCAGACAAAGGCACCGGCGCCGCGGTTGATATGCATATGGAAACAGAAATCCGTTCCGAGGATATTGTCTCCCAGCAGGCCTTTTTCCTCGGCCTGTGCCATGGCGTGTGTGAGCCTTTCTACAGAGAGCGGATATTCTGCACGCACATAGATATAACCGTCCTGTGCACTGACTGCGTAGGCGGCAATGGTCATTCCTTCGATGAGACGGTAGGGGTCACCTTCCATAACGCTTCCATCCATGAACGCGCCCGGGTCACCCTCGTCGCCGTTACAGACAACATAGTGTTCCTTTACGTCTGTGTGGGCAGCCACCTGTTTCCATTTCTTTCCGGTAGGGAATCCGCCGCCGCCTCTTCCCCGCAGACCGGATTTGTCCACTTCGTCAATGACATCTCTCGGAGACATGTCAAAAAGGGCTTTTGACAGGGCGCTGTAGCCGCCGGAAGCTATGTACTCATCCAGGGATTCCGCGTCAAAGCGCCCGCAGTTTTCCAGTGTGATCCTGGTCTGTTTGGCAATGAAGGGGATATCGTCCGGTGTAGGGAAGGATTCTTCCCCTTTTTTGTAGAACAGGCGTTCCACAGGTTCCTTGTTCAGGACAGTACGTTTGAAGATTTCTTCGCAGTCATCCATCTGTACTTTTACATATTGATAATGCAGGGGTTCAATCCTCATCAGGGGGCCTAATTCACAGATACCCTGGCAGCCGGTCTTCACCACTCCGATGTGGGGGACATGGCCTTCAAATTCTACGGAAACACCGGGCATGTCTTTGCAGAGCTCCTGCATTTTTTCATAGATTTTCTGTGAGCCGGTAGCGACACAGCCGGTTCCGGCGCAGATTAAGATACGGCATTCAAAAGAATCAATCTGTTTCTGGGCGGCCTCCTGCTCTTTTTTCAGAGCCTCTCTGTTTTCGATCATCATACGCTATCACCTCTCAATTCTGTGAGTAATTCCAATGCTTTTTCCGGCGTCATAGTCGGGTGTACTTCATTGTTCACGGTGAGTGTAGGAGCCAGCCCGCAGGCACCCAGGCAGGAAACAGTCTCCACAGTAAAAAGCATATCGTCTGTAGTGTGTTTCTTCTTGCTCAGGCCCAGCTCTTTTTGAAGGGCTTCCAGAATGGGCATGGATTTGCGGACATGACAGGCAGTTCCGTCACAGACTTTGATGATGTACTTTCCTTTGGGTTCAAAGGAAAAGTTTTCGTAAAATGTGGCAACACTGTAAGCTTTGGCTTCTTTCACCCCAATTTCTTTTGCCACGTAGGTCAACAGTTCGCCTGGCAGATAACGGTATTCTGCCTGAATGTCCTGCATGATGGGAATCAGTGCACTTGGCTTGCGGCCATAATGGCTAATGATTTCGTCCGTCTTCTGGTAGTAGCTCTTGTCAAGCATTCAGATACCTCCTTTAGATTTAATCATTCATGACAATAGAGAGTGAATGTGCTCTCTACTGTATTACAGTACACTTCCGCATGTGCGTTTGGGTATTTTTGCACATATACCTGTCCCCTAATTATATAATGTTGAGCGGAAATAAACAATAAATATTTTGAAAAAAACATAAAAATATACAAATTCATGAATGGTACCATAAAATTTGTATTTATACTTTCATGTACTGCTGTCTGCTCACGGTTTACGCAGGCCATCCTTCTTATACAGCAGCACTTTTCGGGCAGCATCTCCTTTAAAATTGTCTTCCGGAGCAGAGATCCGGTATTGACTATACTAACGATTGTTAGTATAATAAAAACTAACAATCGTTAGTTTGCGAGGAGGCAGGAGAGATGACAACAAAAGACAAGATTTTAAAGGAGGCCTTTTATCTGTTTTCAGAGCGGGGGTTTCATGCGGTTTCTGTCAGGGATATAGCCAGGGCTGTGGGGATCAAAGAGAGCTCTCTTTATAACCATTTCAAAAACAAGCAGGATATTTTTGACCGTATCGTGGATGTCCAGTGGGAGAATGCCAAGGCGTATTTCCGAGATAAGGAACTGCCCTTTGCCAAGGGCGATAACACAGAGATGTTTGAGGAGCGGGATATGGACAGGCTTGTGGAGAAGGTATTGTCCGTGTTTGCTTTTTTCTTTGAGGATGAGGAGAATGTGAGGTTTAGGCGGCTTCTGATCTTAAGTCAATACGAAAACCCCAGGGCAAAGGGGATCTATATCCAATTCTACAGGGAGTATATGCTGGAGTTTCAAAGCAGTCTGTTTTTGAGCCTTATGGATGCAGGGGTGCTGGAAAGAAGGGATCCGCGGATACTTGCACTGGAATTTTACGGGCCGGTTTTTTTACTGCTGCACACCTGCGAGGGTCTTAAGGAAGCGGGACCTGAATTTGAGAAACATTTGAGACAATTTATAAAAGTTTATGGAAAGTAGAGGATAAAAAATGAATATATTAGTGGTTTACAGTTCAAAGACAGGATTTACAGAGCGATATGCGGGCTGGATTGGGGAAAGGATACCCTGCACCTGTGTGAAAGCAAAGGAAGCGGAAGAAATAAATATTGAAAAGTATGACGTGATCCTATATGGCGGAGGTTTTTACGGAGGGCAGATCCAGGGGATCGCATGGCTGAAAAATAGGATTCCCCGGTTGCAGGGGAAGAGGATGGCGGTTTTTGCCACAGGTGCCACCCCGGAGGACTCCCCGGAGGTTGAAAAGGCGTTTGCTCAAAACTTAACAGAGGAGGAGCAAAAGGCAATTCCCTGTTTTTATCTGCAGAGCGGACTAAATTATGAAAAAATGGATTGGAAACTTCGGATGATGATGAAGCTTTTCTCAAAGATGATGGAAAAGAAGAAGGATAAAACCGAACAGGAAAAAATGATGGCAGCCTGTCTGAAAACTTCTTTTGATGTGGCGGATAAAAATAACCTGGAACCGCTGCTCCATTGGATCATGGAACAGTAAAGCAAAGGGGGACAGAGCAGGCTGTGGGACACAGAGCAAACCGTAACCAAAGCATTGAGATGGCATGGCTGAAACACAGGTGTTTTCATTGACAAAGAAGAACTGCCTGTGCTAGTATCAAACAAAACCAGAAACGTATTGAATACGAAAAGGAGAATTGACATGGCATTTTATTATGAGGAGCCGTCCAGAACATTTAGCGAGTACCTTTTGATCCCGGGTTATTCATCCACGCATTGCGTACCGTCCCAGGTGAATCTGAAAACCCCTTTGGTCAAATTCAGAAAAGGGGAGGACCCGGCGCTTTCTATTAACATTCCTATGGTTTCTGCAGTGATGCAGTCTGTCTCAGATGATAATCTGGCGGTAGCCCTTGCGCAGGAAGGCGGGCTTTCCTTTATCTATGGTTCCCAGCCGGTGGAAAAACAGGCGGAGATGGTGAAAAAAGTGAAACGGTACCGCGCCGGATTTGTGGTGAGCGATTCCAATGTGTCTCCTGAAATGACCCTTCGGGATGTTCTTCGACTGACAGAGCAGACGGGCCATTCTACCATTGCGGTGACAGAGAACGGCGGACCCGGCGGGAAACTGCTTGGTATTGTCACCAACAAGGATTACCGGGTAAGCCGCATGGATCTTGATCTAAAAGTAAAAGAATTCATGACAAAACTGGACGACCTTGTATACGCAGAGGAGGAGACGACTCTGAAGGAAGCAAATGACATTATCTGGGAACATAAAATAAACTGTCTGCCTCTGGTGAACAAGAACCGGGAACTGGTGTATCTGGTCTTCAGAAAGGATTATGATACTCACAAAAAGAATGAAAATGAGCTGATAGACAGCCACAAACGCTATATGGTAGGGGCAGGAATCAACACCAGGGATTATGAAACCCGTGTTCCGGCTCTGATAAATGCAGGTGCGGATGTGCTCTGTATTGACAGCTCTGAAGGCTTTTCGGAGTGGCAGAAGATCACCATTGACTATATCAGAAAAAACTATGGGAATGATGTAAAGGTAGGAGCCGGAAATGTGGTGGATGCGGAAGGCTTCCGTTTTCTTGCCGATGCAGGTGCTGATTTTGTAAAAGTGGGGATCGGCGGCGGCGCGATTTGTATTACCCGGGAGCAGAAAGGCATCGGAAGAGGCCAGGCAACTGCAGTGATTGAGGTGGCAAAGGCCAGAGATGAATATTTTGAGGAGACGGGGATTTATATTCCTATCTGTTCTGACGGAGGCATTGTGCACGATTATCACATTACCCTGGCATTGGCCATGGGCGCTGACTTTATCATGCTTGGAAGATATTTTGCCAGATTTGATGAAAGCCCTACGAAAAAAGTCAATATCAACGGAAGTTATATGAAGGAATACTGGGGTGAGGGCAGCGCCAGAGCCAGGAACTGGCAGCGGTATGATATGGGAGGAGAGAAAAAGCTTTCTTTTGAGGAAGGCGTGGACTCCCTGGTGCCTTATGCGGGAAGTTTAAAGGATAATGTGAGCCTGA
>ENA-UAPG01000309-UAPG01000309.1-human-gut-metagenome-genome-assembly--contig:-NODE-309-length-15975-cov-10.792085_pt1 | contig 15975 bp, 16 predicted proteins | sample MGYA00243478_ERZ654573 | MGnify/ENA primary metagenome ERZ654573 (study PRJEB26926, sample SAMN06164711) | human gut metagenome | biome: ENVO:00009003; feature: ENVO:2100002; material: ENVO:00002003... | reverse complement strand
TCACAGAACCTTCCACTTAACCTCGCTGCCACAGATATATCCCCCGCCGCCCCTCGCCGCTCCTTCCTGGTTTTCGCTGCCGGGAATGTGTGGGGAAGGAAAAGAAAGGAAAAGATAAGATGAAAGAGGAAGCGCTGTTGTATGGTGGGATACAGTGGTGCTTTTTTATTGACTGAGGCTTTGAGGTGTTTGCGGTTTGTTTTATGTAAAAAGTATTTCATAATGGATACTGTTTTAATGATGACATAGAGGTGTCGTGTTTGGGTGTTATACTTATGGTAGGGCTGGAGCAGATGAAAAGCTGCGGACCATTGAGTGTATATAGAAATAGTCTGGAGGAAAAGATATGAAGTATGATTGGAGAAAGCAGGAGAAGGAATTGTATGGGCCTCGGGGGGAGGCGGTGGTTGTGGAGGTTCCAAAACAGAAGTTTATTATGATAAGCGGAAAAGGGGATCCGAATCAGGAGGCGTTTTCTGAGCGGGTTGGTGCGCTTTATGCTCTTGCCTATAGTATAAAGATGCGGTATAAGGCGGAACATAAAGGGGCAGGGCTGGATGAGATGGAAGAATTCGCGGTGTATCCCCTGGAAGGTGTTTGGGATATGGATGACGAAGCCGGGGCAGAAGCCCATGTGTTGGAGGATAAGGAGCGGTTGATCTATACGGTCATGATACGTCAGCCGGACTGTATTACGGAGGAAAGGTATCGGGAAGCCCTTGAGGCAGTGAAGAAGAAAAAAACGAATCCTCTATTGGATGAGATCGCTTTTCGTACGTGTGAGGAGGGGCTGTGTGTGCAGATACTTCACACGGGACTGTTTGATGACGAGCCGGAATCTTTTGAAAAAATGGACCTGTTTTTGAAGGAAAACCAGCTGGAGAGAAAGGGACACACCCACAGGGAGATCTACTTAAAAGATATGAGCCGCACGTCACCAGAAAAAATGAAAACGATCCTGCGGTACAGGGTATGTGAAAAACAGTAAATAATTAAAACAGTCTCATTGCATATTTAACTGTAAGCGGGTATCCTTAAAGCATAAAGGAGGTGTCCTATATGGCAAATGAAGATAAGAAGGATTTTAACGCCATGCTGCATAAAGACACAGGTATGCCTAAGGTACAGATCGTGACGGATGAGAAGACAATACAAAAGTATGGGGGCAGCAGGATGTATTTTGCCCCGCCGCTGTATTATGATGAGGTTATGAAACGTATCCCGGAGGGAAGGCTGACTACAGTGGGAGAAATCCGCAGCTATTTTGCTGAAAACGGCCATGCTGATTTTACAGACCCCATCACAGCCGGTATCTTTGTATCTATAGCGGCATGGGCCAGTTACCAGAGGACTGAGGATATTACGCCTTACTGGCGCACATTGAAGGCCAATGGGGAGCTGAATCCCAAATATCCCGGCGGAGTGGAGGCTCAAAAGGAGAAGCTGGAGGCAGAAGGCCACAGCGTTGGGCAGAAGGGCAGAACGAATATAAAATATTATGTGAAGGACTTTGAGAAAGTATTGTACCCTCTGACGTAGAAAAACAGAATAATACAGGATATAAGGCTCTGAGGCAGTACATGCACCGGAGTCTTATTCAACTGTGTTCACCCGAAAGTGACGAATCTCTCACTTAAAAGTCACCGAAATGTAATCGGTAAGTTCTATGATATGAGTGAAGCACAAGAAAAGGAGGCTCATAGAATGGAGTTTTTAAAAGTTGATAATCTATGTAAGGTCTATGGCAAGGGGGAGAATCAGGTCACTGCGCTGGATCATGTTTCGCTGACTATTGAGAAGGGGGAATTTACGGCGATCATCGGTTCTTCCGGTTCCGGCAAATCTACTTTGCTCCATGCCATTGCAGGTGTGGATGTGCCCACAAGCGGGAAGGTGTATCTGAACGGGCAGGATGTGTATTCCCAAAGCAATGAAAAGCTTGCTGTTTTCCGCAGGCGGCAGGTGGGGCTGATCTATCAGTTTCACAATCTCATCCCTACTTTGAATGTGGTGGAAAATATAACGCTGCCCATCCTGATGGATAAGCGTAAAGTCAACAAGGAGCGGCTCAATGACCTGCTGAACCTGCTTGGGCTGCAGGAACGCAGGACGCACCTGCCAAACCAGCTTTCAGGAGGCCAGCAGCAGCGTGTGGCCATTGGTCGCGCCCTGATGAACGCACCCCAGGTCATGCTTGCCGATGAGCCTACTGGCAGCCTGGACAGCCGTAATGGACATGAGATCATCAAACTGCTGAAAGAAAGCAATCAAATGTATGGGCAGACCCTTCTCCTGGTGACCCATGATGAAAATATTGCCCTGCAGGCCGACCGCATCATTGGGATATCTGACGGAAAAGTGGTGCGGGATGAGAGGCAGGTGGCACGGTAATGAACATTTTTCATAAAGTTGCCCTGCAGGGACTGAAAAAGAACCGGACCAGGACTCTTGTAACCATTGTCGGGGTTGCCCTGTCAGCCGCCCTGATCACAGCGGTGGCTGCCTTTGCCGTGTCTCTGCAGAATTATATGATAAACGGAGCGGTGGTGAAATACGGAGACTGGCACATTATGTTTCCGGATGTGGATTCCGCTTTTGTACAGGAACAGGCTGCTGACAGCAGAGCCGCAGACGTGACGTCCGCGGAGAATATAGGTTATGCAGTGCTTGAGGGCGGAGAAAATCCCGATAAACCGTATTTATTTATTTCCGGGTTTGACCGGGAAACTTTTGATATGCTTCCAATCAGCATTTTGTCAGGGCGGATGCCTGAGAACGGCAGCGAAATACTTGTCCCTGCCCATGTTGCGGCAAACGGCGGCGTCCGGATTTCGGTTGGTGATACGCTTACCCTTTCGGTGGGAACCCGCCAGGCCGGGGATGAGAGACTCAGCCAGCACGATCCTTACCGGGCAGGTGAGGAAATGCTGGTTTCCACGGCAGAGAAGACCTATACGGTTGTGGGTATCTGCCAAAGACCGTCTTTTGAGGAGTACGCTGCACCGGGATACACGCTGATAACTATGGCGGATGAGGCAGAGACAGCAGGACGTTTCAGCGCGTTTGTTACCATGGAGAAACCGGGACAGGTCCGTTCTTACGCCAAGAGCGCCGGGGAAGGCCATGCCTATGTGCTGAATGATGACGTACTGCGTTTTATGGGGATCTCAGATGATAAGCTGTTCAATACAATGCTTTATTCCATTGGTATCATAATGGTTGCCCTGGTTATGCTGGGGTCTGTATTTTTGATCTATAATTCCTTTCATATCTCATTAAATGAGCGTACACATCAGTTCGGAATCTTAATGTCAGTCGGCGCTACGGAAAAGCAGCTAAGGAATTCTGTGCTGTTTGAAGGGATCTGCATCGGCGTGATCGGGATCCCAATAGGCATTCTGATAGGTATTCCGGGCATCAAGCTGGTACTTGCTCTTGTGGCAAAGAACTTTGCCAACGTACTCTATGCCAATGTACCACTGACTTTGAAGGTGTCGGTTCCCGCGCTTTTGGCGGCTGGGGTGATCAGTATGGTGACCATTCTGATCTCAGCCTATATTCCTGCAAAGAAGGCGGCAAGAACACCTGTGATGGAGTGTATCCGCCAGACCAATGAGATCAAGGTGGACGCCAAACACATAAAGATAGGTAAATTTACACGGCGATTCTTCGGCCTGGAGGGAATCCTGGCGTCAAAAAACTTTAAGAGAAACAGGCGGAGGTACCGCAGTATTATCTTGTCCCTTACTTTGAGTGTGCTTCTGTTTGTAGCATCCAGTTCTTTTGTTACAGATTTGAAACAGGCATCAGAACAGGCAAAGGTAGTCACTGACTTTGATGTCGGCCTTGATGCCAAGAATATGGATGACGGGGAAATGCTGGAGATTTTCGAGAAGCTGAAAACAGCCAAAGATGTTACGGGAAGCGCCTATCAGTCTGTAATAAAGTACACTTGCGCAGTTCCCGCGGAAGAACTCTCAGAGGATTACCGGAAGTCTGTAAATGGGGCGCAGCAGGAGGGGACAGAGGAGCTGTCCGCAGAAATTCAGTTTCTTGATGACAACACCTTTCTGAAAATTGCGCAGGATCTGGGTCTGTCTTCCGGTGCATATACCTTGAAGGACACCGGCATGGGGGAAGAGGTGAAGCTGATCGCTGTTGCTAAAATGGAGGACAAGAGCGGAGAGGCTGAAAATGTGAGTCAGCTTGCCGATCTGTTCAGGAATCCTGCCGAGGAGGTCACGGTCTTTCCGAAAGAAAAGGGGGAACCAATTACGGAATGGGGACAAAATGTAAGGATCACCTGCGTGGAAACTGTCCCCCCGGACACCCCGTCTTTTTCAGGCAGTTATGAACAGCAGCCGTACTTTTTCCAGATCATGGCACCCTGGTCTCTTAAAGATAAGCTTGTACCCTCCAATCTGCCGGTGGATGTCAGGGGCAAAGGCCTTACCTTTTTATCGGATGATCCGGCACAGTCCACAGCACAGATGCAGGACATAATAGATGGGACAGGGATCACCTCGGACTACACGCTGCAAAATATTTACGGCCTTTTGGATCAAACCCGTAATATACTGTTCATTGTGAATCTGTTTGCGGTTGTCTTTATCACCATGATCTCGCTGATCGCGGTGGCCAATGTGTTCAACACCATTTCCACCAATATCAAGCTGCGGAGACGTGAGTTTGCCATGCTCCGCTCTGTGGGTATGTCGGACCGTGATTTTAATAAGATGATGCGTTTTGAGTGCCTTCTGTATGGGCTTCGGACCTTGTTGTTTGGACTGCCCATCTCCGGGATCCTCTCCTGGGTCATTTATAAAGGAATGGTGATGGGCGGTACGGAGATCGCATTTATATTTCCGTGGAGCAGTCTGGCCATCAGTATACTTGGGGTTTTCCTGGTAATATTTATCACCATGCTGTACGCAACAGAGAAGATACGAAAAGAAAATATCATAGATGCACTCAGGGATGATATGGGCTGATCCTGTATAGGCAGCCGGTCATAAAAACGCACTGGAAACGGTGCGTTTTTTTGTGTGTAAATATTTACCAGATGTGTGAAAGGTATTGACAGAACAGAAATAATGTATTAGTATCAAAAATGAGAATATTACATAAAGTGAAAATAATAAGCTATCGTGCGTGAGAGGAGGAGGTGCGGCTAATGGATGGGACGGACCTGGCAAAGATAGTTATGAATCCGGTAAGAATGCGGATCGCCCAGTATCTTCTTCTCCATGAACACGGCACAACCGTGCAGATTGGGGAAGAGTTGAGTGACGTGCCAAAGGCCAGCCTGTACAGGCATATGAGGATCCTGGAGGATGCGGGTCTGATACAGGTGGTGCAGGAGAACAAAAAACGGGGAACTGTGGAGAAGGTGTATAAACTCAATCAGGAAAACCCCATGGGCAGCCGGGAGCCTGGAAAAGAGGAGATCGGACAGCTCATACACAGCTCCCTTTTGGGGATCATGGGGGAGTTCCAACGGTATTTGAAGGGAGAAGATGTGGATCCGCGGAGGGATATGATCTCCCTGTCATCCGTGGTCCTGCTTTTGTCAGATGAAGAGTTTCAGGAATTTTTAGGCAAGATGGCAGAACTGTACAGCAGTGTTATGGATCATCAGCCGGACGGGAAACGGAAGCCGAGAAAGCTGACCCTTATCTCGTCCCCTGTAACAGAGGAAAAGAAAAAGAAAGAAGGCCTGGGCCGGGAGGAAAGAAAATGTTAGAGATCAGAAATTTTTCAAAGACTTATAAAGGTGGAAAGCGTGCCGTCAGTGATCTGAACCTGCATGTGGAGGCTGGGGATATCTACGGTTTTATCGGACATAACGGGGCAGGCAAGAGTACCACCATAAAGGCAGCGGTAGGTGTTCTGGAATTCGAGGAGGGCGAGATCCTCATTGACGGCAGGGATATCAGGAAGTCACCTGTGGAATGTAAGCAGATATTGGCTTATATTCCGGATAATCCTGATCTGTATGAGCATTTAACAGGGATCCAGTACCTGAATTTTGTGGGGGACATTTACGGGGTTGGGGCAAAAGAGAGAAAAGATCTGATCCAGAAATACGGCGATATGCTGGAGATCACCAGCAGCCTTGGTGATTTGATCTCCTCCTATTCCCATGGGATGAAACAGAAGACTGCCATTATCTCCGCACTGATCCACAAACCGAAACTCATGGTGCTGGATGAACCTTTTGTAGGGCTTGACCCAAAAGCAACCCATACACTGAAGGAAGTCATGCATGAGATGTGTGAGAATGGCAGTGCGATCTTTTTCTCCACCCATGTCCTGGATGTGGCAGAGAAACTTTGTAATAAGATAGCGATCATCAAGGGCGGGAGCCTGATGGTGTCAGGCAGCACCAAAGAGCTGACCCAGGATGAATCGCTGGAGAGCCTGTTCCTGGAGGTGATTGACCATGACAAAGAGTAAATGCTGGCTGCTTTTTAAGACCCAGATGAAAAATGAATTCGGCAGGAGCCTGAAATCCAAGGGCAGAAAAATAACCTCCTTTGCCGTAGGCCTGGTTATCCTGATGATCGCATTTTATGCCTATATGCTTGCTTATGGACTTGGAAGCATGGGAATGGAAGAAGTGATCCCCAGCTACGGCGTTGCCATCACAGGGCTGATCACCTTGTTCTTTACCGCACTCAAGACAAACGGGGTATTGTTTGCCTATAAGGAATATGACATGATGATGTCCTTTCCGGTGAAAACCAGCACGGTGATCGCCAGCAGATTTTTGACCATGTATGTACTGAACCTGCTTTTGACAGCGGTTGTCCTGATCCCTATGGGAGTCGGATATGCGCTCTATGCTGTCCCGGGTGTGGGATTTTATCCGGAATGGATACTGGGGATACTGGCAGCACCGCTGATCCCCACCACGCTTGCGGCCCTGCTTGGTACACTTATCATTCTTTTTTCATCCAGATTTAAATATGCAAACGCGGTGGTTACAGTGATTTCCATTGCCGCCACACTTGCGGTTCTGGTGCTGTCTATGGGAATGGGACAGTTTGCGGAAGATCTGGATATGAGCCAGATCCATTCTATCAGTGAAATGATCCTGGAGCAGGTTCACAGGCTCTATCCGCCTGCAGCCCTGTTTTTCCACGGAATCGTCAGGGGGAATATAGCGGCTATGGCCGGTTTTCTGGTGGGTTCCCTTTTGTGGTTTTATCTTTTTGTAAAGCTGATATCTCCGGTTTACAAAAGGCTGAACACCTCACTGGTGACTTATCATTCCCGTTCAGATTATAAGCTGACAGAGCTGAAGGCATCATCCCAGATAAATGCCCTCTACCGGAAAGAACTGAAACGCTTCTTTTCCTCCACGATCTACTGCCTGAATATGGGGATGGGGTGCCTGATGACCCTTGTTCTTACGATTGCCATGATATTTATAAGCAGTGAACAGCTTGATGCAATGACAGGGATTCCCAACATGGCAGAAATGGTATCCAGGGTTCTGCCATTTGCAGTCAGCGCTCTGCTGTCCATGAGCTGTACTACCTGTATTTCCCTGTCACTGGAGGGTAAGAACCTGTGGATATTAAAATCCATGCCCATTGACGATATGACCATTTGCAAAAGCAAGATTTTAATGAACCTTACCCTGCAGATCCCGGCTGCCCTGCTGGCGGCGCTGGTCATCAATATCCGGTTCCCCCTGACACTGTCCATGAGGGTACTTATGTTTGTCACCCCTGTGGTGTGTTCGCTTTTTAATACCCTATGGGGGATGTTCATCAATCTGAAGATGCCGGATTACAACTGGACTTCCGAGACTGTGCTGGTGAAGCAGAGTCTGCCGGCCATGGCAGGAATGCTGGGCGGCCTTGTGGGAGGAATAATTCCGGTGCTGGCTGTTTTGGTATTACAGAAAATAGATGCAGGCCTGCTTACGGCAGCCATCACAGCAGTTGTTCTGCTGGGCGCCTGGGGACTTTGGGGGCAGATCAAAAGATCAAAGATCTGATATTCTGCCTCCAGTCAGGCTTTTACATCTCTCTTTTTCAGCAAAAGGATGCCGGCAGCAGAGAAAAGCAGGAAAAAGAAAAGGACGCTCAGGAAAAAGAAGAGGGACTGTCCGGCTAATGTGTCTTCATTTTTGTTGGAGTTCATGCCCATGAGCATCAGCGAGTAAGGCCAGTACAGTCCCAGCCCTTTGTTGCTGATGACCAGTCCAAGTACACCGCCCGCCAGGGCGATCCCGATGGGCACGGAAAAGCTTCGGATGCACATGGACAGCAAAAGCTGGAGAGCACCGATGGCCATGGCAGCCAGGGTTCCGCGCAGGAGCCAGGAAAGGATCTGTGCGGGAACCCCTCCGGGAAGCCCGACGAGTTTTCCACATAGGAGAAAGAGCACAGCCAGCCATACCTGGGTTATGACAGTTACCTTAAAGATGACCGCCAGTTTTGAGAAAAATATATCGGGGATGGAGACAGGTGCAGTCATAAGTACATTCCAGTTGTGGTTCAGATGCTCCAGGCGCCAGAGATAAGAGCAGTACAGGGCGATCAGGGGCGCATAAAAGAAGCAGGCATAAAACAGGGAAAGCTGGGACCAGAGGGAATACCATTTTCCGGTGAGGATGCCCAGATTCTGCTGATAATTGAACGTGCCCATTACAGCGGGAATGATAGGGATGATAACACAGGCTGCCCAGATAACAGAATGGCGCAGCTTTTTATTTTCGGCTTTTATACATAGGTTAAGCACAGTTTACACCTCCTTCTTTATAAAGACTGTCCGGCAGACGAAGAAAAAGATCAGACCGAACAATATGAAAAGTACAAAAGTCCTTGTTGGAAACGGGATACTGTAAAAGGACATGATACGTGTCCGGTTGTCGTAATGCATGCCGTAGGGGGTAAAGGCCGAGAAGTATCCCCAGAGTACAAATCGGGCTGCTGCCGGTGGGAAAAACATGGAAAACAGACCTAGGAAGGAACCGATCAGCCCTGCCAGCAGCGGTACGATCTGGTTGTTTGACATCAGAGATAAAAAATGCTGCAGGGTCAAAAGAACAAGGCCCACCAATGTGCTTGTTCCCACATGGAGCAGGATCAGATCAAGGGGCATTTCCTGGGTGAAATGGCCTAAAAGACCTGAAAGGGGAATCAGGATTCCCTCACCCACTGTGAAAGCCACCAGATATTTCATTTCAAATATAAATTTCCAGTCATAAAATTTCTCTCTTTTCTGAAGCGTGTAAAGCAGCTTTAAGGTATTCCCCTTGATCTCCATATCGCAGAGACGGCTGGCGATGACGGCTGTCATAACAGGCACCAGGACCACATTCAGCAGTGGAAGCTGATACAGTAGAAAGGAATATCCCATAGCCAGATCATCGGCGTAAAAAGAATTTCTGCTCACAGAGATCCATAAATACAGGATGACCAGAAAGCCCAGAGGGATCAGCCATATTCTGCGGCGTTTTTGTTTCTGATGTTCAGCAGTCAACTCTCTCATAAACTGATGCTCCTTCCCGTAAGATTGAGGAAAATATCCTCCAGGCTCTTCTGTTGTTCTTCCAGACGGAGAATCCCCAGCCTGTTTTCTGACAGGATACTTCCGGTACGGAGAATATCTCCATCCTGATCAGAGTTTAAATACAAAGTTTCTTTTTCTATCACCACGGGAAGCCCGGAATGTTTTAAGAGCAGAAAGGACTGCCGGTCATCTGTGGTATGCAGTTTCATACGTGCCTGACTATGCTCATGCAGACTTGTGAGTTTGTCCTGGAAGACCAGGGCGCCTTTGTTGATAATGCCCACATGGGTTGCCATCTGGTCCATTTCCGCCAGAAGATGGCTGGAGACCAGGACAGTCATACCAAAACGCTCCGGGAGTGTGCAGATGAGTTCCCGCATCTCCTGAATGCCTGCAGGGTCCAGGCCGTTTGTGGGTTCATCCAGAAGCAGCAGGCGGGGATGTCCAAGCAGGGCGGCAGCCAGTCCAAGGCGCTGTTTCATGCCCAGAGAGTATTGTCCCACTTTTTTGTGCTGCTGTTTTTCCATACGGACAGTCTGTAATACCTCGTCAATGGAATTCTCGGGAACTTGTTTCAGCGTGCAGATGATCTGCAGATTTTCCCGCCCGCTCAGATGCCCGTAATAGGATGGGGACTCGATCAGAGAGCCGGTATCCTTTAGGATGGCGAGGCGGTTCCGGCTGTTTACTGTTTTTCCAAGGACTGTGATGGAGCCGGCAGTGGGTTTCGCCAGACCAAGGATCATTTTCATAGTGGTGGATTTGCCGGCGCCGTTGGGACCCAGGAATCCGTAGATGCAGCCTCCGGGAACCTTTAAATCCAAATCTTTTACCACCTGCTTTTTTCCATATTGTTTTGTAAGGGAAGAAGTTTCAATGACAATTCCCATAATGTTACCTCCTTCATTAGTTGGATTTCATGGTCTATCTTACAGCAGGGAACTTAAAAAGGACTGAAGACTGCCTTATTTTTACCTTAAATTTTCCGTACTTTGTGGATATCAGGTGGAAAATGTTTTATCATGAAAGCAGATATTGGGGATAGAGGAGGATATCCGCATGAATTTGTATGACTGTAAAATTTTACTGATAGATGACAATAAAGAGCTGACTTCCATGATTTGCGGGATACTGAAAAAGAACGGGTTTGATACCGTATACACGGCGGGAGACTGCAGCAGCGGGATGGAAGTGTTTTTAAGGGAACAGCCCCAGCTTGTGATCCTTGATATTATGCTTCCGGACGGGGACGGATTTACGCTGTTCCGCAGGCTCAGAGAGCAGTCACAGGCACCGATCCTTTTTCTTTCCGCAAAGGATGAGGACAATGACCGTCTGTTTGGTCTGGGTCTGGGGGCAGATGATTATATTACAAAGCCGTTTCTTCCGCAGGAGCTGATCTTGAGGATCCAGGCTATACTGAAACGCGTTTATTTTTCTTATTTTCAGCCGCCTTCGGAGGAGGGCACACTGATCCTGGGAAATCGAAGGGTTTTATTTGAAAATGCGCAGGTGATCAGCAGCGGCGGAACCATCTCTCTGACGGCCAAGGAACTGCTCCTGCTGAAGAAACTGAACCGGGACAGGGGAAAGATAGTTACCTTTGATGCTATCTGCCAGGCTGTGTGGGAAGATTCCTATTATGGCTATGAAAATACTCTGATGGTGCATATCCGCCACCTGCGGGAGAAGATAGAGGAGGACCCGTCACATCCTGTCTGGATCCAAACGGTCAGGGGCCTTGGTTACAGGCTGAAAAAGGAGGATGAGACACAGGCATGAAAAGTTTATGGAAGATCAGCCGCAGGTATATCCTGACGGCTGTATTTATTACGGTCTTTGTAGTGTTCATCAATCTGGCTGTGTTTTTTTATCTGGCATATACCAGTATGTCGGATGGGCAGCAGCAGATGGGAGGAACGTCCGTGCGCCGGAATATGGAGCGTATCAGCAGCGGGATCTCCAGACAAGGGACAGACTACAGGCTGTCCCCGGAAGGTTGTGAAATTCTGGGGAAAACGTCGTTTCAGTGGGCCATGCTTCTTGACAATGAGGGAAAAACCGTGTGGGAGTACGACCTTCCGAAGGAGATACCCAGACAGTACAGCATATCGGATGTGGCTGCATTCAGCCGATGGTATCTGGAGGATTATCCTGTCTATATCTGGCAGCATGAGGACGGGCTTCTGGTTTTTGGATGCAGTAAGGATAGTATCGTAAGGATCAGCACCATTATGGATGCAACTTTGATGAAAAATGCCGGATGGAACGCAGGTATATTCTGTATCCTGAATATTCTGCTGCTTCTCTGTCTGGCACTTTGGTTCGGTTATCGTTTTTGCAAAGCACTGAAGCCTGTTGCATGGGGCATTGAGGCTCTTTCTAAAAAAGAGAAGGTGGAAATTGCGGAAAAGGGAATCACGGATGAACTGGCGGCAAAACTGAATCAGGCATCCGACATCCTCTGTCAGCAGAACCTCAAACTGGAGCAGAGGGACAATGCCCGGACAGACTGGATCGCAGGGGTCTCTCATGACATCAGGACCCCCCTGGCATTGATCGTGGGGTATGCGGATGAATTGGAAAAGGACGGGGAATTGTCAGAAATACATCGGGAAAAAGCGGCTGTGATACAGAAGCAGAGCCTTATGATCAAACAGCTCATATCAGATTTGAATCTGACATCAAAGCTGGAATACCAGGCCCAGCCACTATCCACCGCGGAATATTCCCCGGCAGAGCTATTGCGGGAATGCGCGGCAGACTACTATAACCAGGGGCTGGATGACAGATATGAGATAGACCTGCAGATTGGGCAGGAGGAGCGTATACGTCTGATTGGAGATAAGGGGCTTATGCTCAGGGCATTTTGCAATCTCATGGGGAACAGCATCCGCCATAATCCGGAGGGGTGTACTGTTATTGTGAAATTGTCAGGGGAGGGGAATAGAGCTGACATTTTATTTTCAGACAGCGGGCCTGGGATTCCGGCGGCTGTGATTGGAGTATTGGAACACCCTGATCTTTATAAAAATGCTGCTGTACATGTCATGGGACTGCGCATTGTCAGGCAGATCGTGGAGGCGCACAAGGGGAGTGTGGAATTTGTAAAGAAGGAATGGGAGGATGGATACGCAGCAGAGATCCATATGTAGACAGACGCCCGGAATGGTGTTCCGGGCATCTGGGCAGATAAAGGGATGCAGCGTCAGGATAGATAATGCAATACTCTGTTGTAGCCGTTTTTATACTGCTCCGCCTGATTGTACTCTGCTTTTCCCACGTAAGTGTCGATCAGGTCGTAAACAAGGTTGTAGTATTTTCTGCGTTCCGTTCTCTCGGGAGAAAGATAAGCAGCTTTGTCTATCTGATAGCCCTCCAGAAAACGGTCAGTGATCATCCATCCTGAGGCCATTTCAAAGTCAGGGTCACCCCATATTGCCCGGTCTCCGTCTATAATTGCAGCCAGGCTCCAGGAATCTCTGTTCTTTTTCAGCAGCAGGTTACCTTCCCAGAGGTCTGTGTGAACCAGGCATGGAAGGGTGATCTTATCAAACAGCGGCCTATTTTCCGAGAACAGGGAGAGGATTGCATCCGCTTCCTGCCGGGTAAAGGCATTGTGATCTACAGAGCGTTCCAGAATGTCAGAGACATAGTGGTGCAGAAAAGCATACCAGGACGTAAAACCACGGTCATGCATACAGTCATAGATACATCCGAACTGCCGGGAAGTGATGCTGTGCATGACTGCCGCTAACCGGCCTGCCTCCATATGAAGACTTTTCTTTTCCTCTTCGGAAAGACCTGCTTTTAGCATGACTGTGCTATCCAAATATTCCGTCAGCATAAAATCCCTGTCCAGCAGACTGCGCGATGTGTCTGTGACCAGGATGCGGGGACAGGGAATGTCATGGCTTTCAAATAGCTGGTATACATGGGCTTCCGCCTCCATCAGATGCTCCTCAAATCCAAGAAGCAGATGACGGTTTACCGGACCAAGGCGGAGAATGACCTTTTTCTTGTGGGGGCCGCAGACTAATTGGTATGTGGTATTAAAAAGTCCGCCTTCCATGAGCCGGGCTTCCCTGATGTCCTGTGTGTTAAGGTGGCGGGAGGTGATCCTTTTCATATCTTCCGGGGTGATCTCCCCAAAAAGACTGCTTTCTGTATTCATTTGTTTGATTTCCTCCTTTGGGGGCTGTCTCGGGAGACCTTTTTGATCCGGCGTCCGGAGCAGAGATTTTATCTTATCATACAAAATGTGTGAGGGACTGCCCAGTGTAAAAATTCCAGTTTTACCATCTAAACTTGATATATAAAAATGGGCAGGGTATAATAAGAATCATTATGCGGAATTTATTGGGTTGAGCTGATTTTAAGCATATAAAGTTGACACTGCCAAAGGGAAAGAGGAGGAAATAAAATGAATTTAAAAGAGTTTAAATGGACGCGTATGCCAAAGAGCTATAAAATATGTGATGATAAAATTGAAATTGTAACAAAACCCCATACGGATTTGTGGCAGAGAACTTATTATCATTTTCAAAATGATAATGCCCCGGTATTACAGCTTGAAACGGATGAAAAACATTTTAGTTTTGTTGTAAAAGCAGATTTTGCAGAAAGTCATCATAGATTTGATCAATGCGGTGTCGTTATGTATCTGGACAGCGAAAACTGGTTAAAAGGCTCTATAGAGTATGAAAATGAATCATACCAGTATCTGGGAAGTGTTGTAACCAATCATGGATATTCGGATTGGGCTACTACCGCTATAGATGCTTCTGTTAAATCCATGTGGTATCGTTTAAGCAGAAGAGAAGATGATTATTGTATAGAGTGTTCTTTTGACGGGATTACTTTTAGCCAGATGAGAGTGTGCCATATGTTTAAGGGCGGGGAAAAAGTTGCCTTTGGCATTTATGCCTGTTCCCCGGAAGACTCATCCTTTAAAGCAGTATTCACTCATATGCAAATCATGGAATGCCAGTGGAAAGCACATGATGGACAGCAGCCGGATATGGATTAAAGGGTAAAAACAGAGCTGTATTTGTTTCCTTGCGGCTGCCATAAAACACACACCACCTTATAATTTAAATGTAGGACAGGGCTGTCGCACGCTTTAGTGCTTCAGCCCCTTTAAAGAGCCGGATGATTCAGTGCCCGGCGATTTTGATGGATGAAATCAATATATGTAGGTTTGTTGGGGGAATATTCCCATGCGCCCTGTGCATCTGAATTTTTACATTAAACCGTAGTCCTGATATAACTGCATCCGATAATCTTTGTTCTCCGCCGCATGAAGGATTTTATCCAATCCATTTTCTGCCGCCAGCTTTTGCACTAACTGGGAAAATTTAGCTTCCCCCTGGTTGATTCCGATTTTCTTTCCGGCATCCATTCCGGCTTCATATCTTTCTTCCAGCCATTCCTGCATTCCTCTGCACATATCGCAGCCTCCTCTCTCTGTTCTTATCTTTTCTTTTAATTTAATCAGTTCTTCAATGTGACTCACCACACAGAGCATATCGTATGCATCTTCCCGTAGATTCCGGAATACCGTTTCGTTTTCCTGTACATATGTTTTAAGCGTTTGTTTGTTCCTGTCATTTTGTATGAAGCCGAATACATACCTGATGTCTGTTTTAAATACACTCAGATCAGGCAGTCTTCGCACGTCTACCACAGTTATTTCATGATCACTGATAACTTTTTCCAGTTCTGCCGGAAGTCCCTCTGTCTGCATCATCTCCTTTAATCTGATGGGCGCTGTCCAGCGTCTCTGCCCATAATACACAACTGTGTGGATACAAGGTATAAGCGCCTTGAAACTCCCCTCCTTTAACTGCCGCCCATAGGTCATACAGACATACTGAAGGTTTCGCACCACCATGGTATGATCTACAGCACTTTGATTCTCGATACCGAAGATACCATAAATATTCCCTTCGTACATCATATTGATATCTTTACGCCGCTGGATGCCTGCTTTGCCTTCATCAAGCCCACTGACATCGGAGTCTATGAGGCGTAGATTCCGCGGATCAAGTAACGACTTACCTGCTCCGTACACACCATTATGCAGATCTGCAAAGCGCTCCGGGTCGGACAGATAGATTTTTTCTGCGATATCTTTTTCATGCATTTGTCACTCCTTTCCGACAAATGCAATGTATGTATTTACTTATAGTATAAAACATCAGAACATATTTTTCAAGTATACCAATGAAATTGCATCTGTCTTATTCAATTTTTGTATTCTGGAAAAATCGGCTGATTCGCCAAGAATTATAAGATATGTATTCCAGTTCAAAAATTATAGCAGAGTTTCATGAGATATGCAATAAAAATCGCTTTGCAATCTACGCAATGGACTGGATGCCTGCGGGCACGTTATTGTTCACTCCGTGTCCAGTAACACGCTTCGCGATGCACAGATATGGAGCA
>ENA-UAPG01000302-UAPG01000302.1-human-gut-metagenome-genome-assembly--contig:-NODE-302-length-16109-cov-10.031955_pt1 | contig 16109 bp, 15 predicted proteins | sample MGYA00243478_ERZ654573 | MGnify/ENA primary metagenome ERZ654573 (study PRJEB26926, sample SAMN06164711) | human gut metagenome | biome: ENVO:00009003; feature: ENVO:2100002; material: ENVO:00002003... | reverse complement strand
TGATGTCCTACACGTTTGTGGATTTGCTGGGGTTGAGTCCTGTGGAATCTTAGTGTGTCTGAAAATCACGTTCAGCAAGCCGTGCGTCCCAATTTATAGCTATATGGCTTTGCTCAAAAAGATGTGGAACCTTAGCGCCGATGAGGGAGGACGCGGACGGCGGTCTGTGTTTCCCGAATTGGATGCAAATGTAATGCAAAGTAAGGCGTGCAGATTGTCGGAATGAAGTTTCGGTTACGTTCTAAGCCATACTCTCCCAGTCTCTTTTCAGCATACGGTATTCCATACGGGTTTTCATTTTGCCGTCATGCCACTCATAATCCACATGCTCCGCCTCTTTGATCAACCCGCATTTCTGCATAACGCGCTCGGAACCTCTGTTCTCTTTGAGGCATCCGGTGGTGATGCGGTATACACCATCTGTTAAAAAGGCGAACTCCATAACCTTTTTCAGTGCTTCTGTCACATAACCACATCCCCAGAACTTCGGATATGTAAAATAGCCCAGATGAACCATTTTTCCCACTGGGGTTATATCCGTGACCGTATAACCGATACTTCCGATCTGTTCTTTTGTATCTTTTTTCTGCATGTGAAGAAAATACCTGTGCCTGTCCTCTTTTTGCATATCAAGCAAAATTTCCTTAAAACCCTCCTCCGATTCCTGACGGGAGTGGTGGCGGATATCCTGAAGGTAATACATTACCTGTTCATCTGCCATAAGTCTGCTGTATTCTTCTGCATCGTTTTTTGTATAATCTCTTATAATGAGACGCTCTGTTTCCAGGTATATCATATCTGCTTCTCCCGTATTACTACTTTGTGTTTCCATTCCCTTTTAAAGACACCTGTTGGTCTACCGTTTTATTATCAATAAGATAATGCATATCTACATCACATTTTTACAAGCTGGTTATTTCAATCTTTTCGTCGCAAAGCTGAAAAGTTTCCTGCGTCAATTGTTCAAAGGTACACCATCCGGAGTAACATTTCAATTAACTACTGCGCGAAGCTGAGGACATTGGTCTTTTACGTTTTTATCAGAAAGCTTGTGATATCAATTCACTTCAGCGCGAAGCTGAAGACGTTGTGATGTTGACATTCGTGTTAAAAGTACAATATTTCAATCCACTTCAGCGCGAAGCTGAAGACTCTTTTACCCATCCTGTCTGCATCCATCCCGCTATTTCAATCCACTTCAGCGCGAAGCTGAAGACCTTGAAAAAGCGGACACCCAGTTTAGGTGCAAGATTTCAATCCACTTCAGCGCGAAGCTGAAGACCTGATTGAGAGGAACATGCAGCTAATCTTTCGTTATTTCAATCCACTTCAGCGCGAAGCTGAAGACACAGATAGGGAGCCGGTTCCTTTTAATATTGATATTTCAATCCACTTCAGCGCGAAGCTGAAGACCGTCTTTGTGATATATATTTTGATAAGAATATTGTATTTCAATCCACTTCAGCGCGAAGCTGAAGACATCATTCCCATTACTGACGTTCTTATATAATTTCATATTTCAATCCACTTCAGCGCGAAGCTGAAGACCGATGTAATATATGTATATAAAGTCATCAATACATTTCAATCCACTTCAGCGCGAAGCTGAAGACTCATCGTCCTCGTCGTCATCGTCCATTTCTTCCAATTTCAATCCACTTCAGCGCGAAGCTGAAGACGGTGTGGCTGGTCCCAGGAAGCAATTGATCTTATATTTCAATCCACTTCAGCGCGAAGCTGAAGACAAAAACAGATGGATGCTGTTGTGAGCCACACACAATTTCAATCCACTTCAGCGCGAAGCTGAAGACTGTAGAATCCTGCGGGTTTCATCCCCTGACAGCAATTTCAATCCACTTCAGCGCGAAGCTGAAGACGGAAGACGTAGATAAAAAGATTCGTGGTCTTATAATTTCAATCCACTTCAGCGCGAAGCTGAAGACTTACCCATTTTTCAAATAGTAATCCAGTTATTGATTTCAATCCACTTCAGCGCGAAGCTGAAGACCCGGTGATGTACTACCGGGGCTTGAAATCTAAAATATTTCAATCCACTTCAGCGCGAAGCTGAAGACCCGTCTCCGATCAACTCTTTCCGGCCAACGTATTTATTTCAATCCACTTCAGCGCGAAGCTGAAGACCCACGCATTCTTATATTCTTCTTTTCTTTTAAGAATTTCAATCCACTTCAGCGCGAAGCTGAAGACCCATCAACTTGCATAGCCTTCTTTGTGGCTTCCTATTTCAATCCACTTCAGCGCGAAGCTGAAGACCAGTGCGAGGCCTGGAGGCGGGTATTGCGGCAGGAATTTCAATCCACTTCAGCGCGAAGCTGAAGACATGACTGAGAGAGAATGGCTTGATATAGGCCGTATTTCAATCCACTTCAGCGCGAAGCTGAAGACCTGGCCTGTCGCACGCTCCACCTCTGCAGAGATCATTTCAATCCACTTCAGCGCGAAGCTGAAGACAGCAAATATAACCAATTCCACCTCTCATCTAATACATTCCCTTATACAAATCCACCAACATTTCCCATCCTCTTCTCCTTTTCATCCCCAAAAACATGTCATAAACCATATTTTTAAAACTACATACCGGTGCGAATCCCCCCACAGATTTATGTTCGCTTACCTTTCGCACCACTACACATGATTAAATTATAACACACCCAAGTCCATTATTCCACAAATACATTGCCTTTTTCTCCCGACCAGCCCTTCAAAAATATTTCTCATATGCCCCCTCCGGAATTTCCCCTTCAAGCCCCAGCACTCTGGGCCACAGGCCTGTTTCTGCGACTATGAATCCCATTATCATTCCCATATGAGTATGCAGATGTCTGTGCTGCGCCAATATAAGTATAAATCCCGTATACTTACACCCCTCTGGGCTTTCCAGCAGTTCCTCATCCTTTAATTCCTCTATATACCTTTTAATCTTCCTCTCCACCCAAAAAAAGTAATCATGAATCTGTTCACGTGAAATCTCCTTCTCTGTCACCACATCCAGGTTATTTAAATCCTTCACATGAAACCCCGGTTCCTTATATCCTGTATCATTTGGATTCATAAACCACAAGTCCAGGGAGTGGAGCATATGATACACATGTTTCCACAGGGGCATCCCGCAATACTCTTTTCCCCAAATATCCTCCGGGATACATTTGATCACATTGCCAACTTCCCACAATGCCCTATTAGTCTGTTCCCTGATGATCTCCGAATATCTTTCCTCTTCCAATGCTGCTAAGTCCCTCCCTTGTAACTATTCAGTAAGTCTGCGCATTACGGCATCCTTCTCACAAGCCAGACACCCATGCTCATCTTCCAGAAATGCCATGCGCATTTCCGTCAGCGCTTCACAGTCCTCCCGTCCCGCCATCCTCAAGATCATATCGTCCACATCTGTCTGCCACGCATCAGCTTCAGGTTCTCCACCCATCCTGTTACCAATGAATTCGCAGGCAAAGAGAACCGCCTCACATGTAAGCTTTTCACATAAATGCGGCGGATCCTGCTCCGTAAAACCTCCCGGGCGCAGATCAAAACACCTCAACGAGCCAAACCGATCCGTAAATGCCTCCGCATACTCGTAACAGTATTTTGCCGCCTCCCTGCTGTCCTTTCCTGTCAATTCACAATATATCCCGATAAACAGCAGCACACCTTCCACCAGGCCGCACTGCGCCCGATATCCTCCGGCCCCATGCATTCCCGCCGCCGCGCTTAGTACCTGCCTGTCAAGCTTCACCTGAAATGCTTCCCCAAGGCACCTGAGCATTGTCCCCGCGCAGTTGACATCCTGCTCCCAGTACAGCTTGTGGACTATCTCATTGATACGTTTCTCTGTCATCTCTATACTCCCAGCTCTTTTTTCAAATCTTCCACATATTTTTTCTGCTGCTTTTTCAGATACATACCTGCTGCAAATTTCAAAAACGGCTTCTTCATTTCCACATCCTCGGTAAAATCCATCTCCGTCCCATTGCCGCTCTCACGAAACAGGCCCGTCCAATGACCTTTTATATTTTCATTTTCCATGTCAAATTCATACTGACGAAACGGTATCTTTTTTGTGATCGTAAATGTTGTGGGGAATCCGCTTTTTGTGTACTCTACAAAAGTCTTGCCGTCCCCCATTTCTTCTATCCGGCTCAAATCACTGCGCCACCCATAATGTTTATTATCTGTAACTACCTTCCAAACCTGTTCCGCGCTGGCCGCCAGGCGGATCTTCATATTTGCTTTGGCCATATCTGCCTCCATTTTCACTTTTCTTCCAGTCTACCCTCTCCTTTTCTCCTTGTCAATTGCATATCCATAACAGATGCCCTCTTTGCAGCATACCATGTTACTGTTCACTCCGTGTCCAGTAACACGCTTCGCGATGCACAGATATGGAGCATTCTGCTCCATATCGCGCTGGCTGCCTCGGGATTTTCATGCTTCCGGCATGAAAACGCCTCCCGGTATAGTGGCCTGTGAACAGTAACCATACCATTCCTTTGTCAGTGACAAAATTGACGATTATAACAGCAGTTTTTATTATGATGCCCCACAAAATATCCTGAACGCTTTTCTGGATGGAATGATTGAATGATAAAAAGTCAATAAGCGCCTGCCCTCCGTATCCCGGATGGCAGGCGCTTACTTATGAATACAAGATCACATCACCAAGCCGCACACCACATACAGCACCGTGGCGATCGCCGCCGTCACGACTGCATAAGGAAGCTGCGTCTTCACATGTGAGAACAGATCCGTGCCCACCGACATGGAGGACAGAATGGTTGTATCTGAGATTGGAGAACAGTGGTCTCCGAAAATACCGCCTGAGACAACCGCACCGATCGCCAGCAGAATATTGGAATCCATGGCAACTGCCATTGGAATCGCTATGGGCATCATAATGGAGAAAGTACCCCAGCTTGTGCCTGTGCTGAAAGCCATAACTGCGCCCAGCAGGAAAATGATAGCAGGTCCGAAAGCACCGCTGACTTTACCTCCGATCAGGCTTGCAAGGAAGGTGCCTGTTCCCAATGTCTTGATCACACCGCCGATGGCAAATGCCAAAACCAGCAGGATCACAAGGGTAAGCATATTGCTGACACCTTTCAGTACAAAATCTCCAAACTGCTTTCCTGTCATGATCTTCTGTCTTGTGTAGAAGATACACATAACCAGCAGTGTAATGGTAACTGCATAGAGAATAGATGTAGTTCCGTCACCCTCTGTGATATTTCCCTTACCTGTGACAAGCAGGCCGATAAAAGTTCCGCCGATCAGCACAATAAGCGGAAGCATCATATTCCACTTGTTTTCTTTACCGGGTTCTACCAGTTCATCAAAGCCTTCGCTGTCGTTAAGCAGGGGAACAACGCCGTCATCATACAGCTTTCCTGTAGTCTGCACACGCTCCTCTGCCTTTTTCATGGGCCCCCAGTCTTTTCCGCTTAATATGTAGAACAATACCATAATAAGGGAAACAATGCTGTAGAACTGGAACGGCAGACTCCGAATCAGAAGATTCATAGGGTCCCCGGCGATCACACCGGCCGTTATCTCTGCCCCGATCAGTCCCATAAGCATAGCGCCCCAGGAGTTCAGCGGGATAATGGCATTGATCGGTGCTGATGTGGAGTCACAGATATAGGCCAGCTTTTCTCTGGAAACTTTATACTTGTCAATCAGCGGCCTTGTCACAACACCGGTGAACATGATACTTAATAGTCCGTCGATGAAAATAATGATACCGATGATATAGGCGATCATCATAGCCATCTTTTTACTCTTTACCTTATTGCCCTGCTCTGTCAGATACGTCACAAAGCCATTGACGCCCCCTGACACACGCACCAGAATAACAAATGCTCCCATCAGTGTTGTAAACAGAAATGTTTTCAGGTTTCCTGTGTCTGCGCAGACATTTAAGATCTGGTTCACCATCTCATTCACAGCGGTGAGCGGATTCCATCCGCACAGGATCAGTTCTCCGGAAAAAATACCAATCAAAAGAGCAAGCGCCACCTTCCGAAACGCGATGGCAAATGCAATGGCAATGATTGGCGGAATCAAAGTCAAAAATCCATAATCCATAGTTTTCCCTCCTCTTTCGTGTCAATACTGGGCAAACAGAGAGCCAAAGCCTCCTGTATGCAGATAGCAGACAGGCCCCTCTGTTTTTCCCTTTTCCAGCCAGTCCCTCATACCGACCAGAACTTTACTGTTATAAATGTTTTCAATAAAAATACCTTCAGCTCTGGCAAAGGAAAAGATCTCCTTGGCACTCTCACTGGTATTTGCGCCCCAGCCCCGGCCCCGGAAACCATCCTCAATAAAACAGAGCTCTTCCACAGGTTTTCCTGCCGGGATTCCCGTTATCTCCTCCACCTCCCGCACAGTATCCGCAATGTGTCTTCCCAGGTTTTCCCTGTCATCCTCCACACTGACGATTACAATACGGAAGGGATTTCCCATAACTGCATTCCCGTACACCAGCCCTGCTGCCACACCGCCGTTTCCTCCCGGTGCAAAAATGGTCATGGTGCTGATCCCCTGCTCCTTACATTGTTTCATAAGCTCCGGCACCGCTGCCGTGTACCCAAGAGCCCCTCTTCCCGTGGTTGCCCCGTTTCTCACCACATAGGGGTTTTTACCGTCTCTGCGGTACTTTTCAAACAGCTCCTCCACAAAGGCATTGCGGGCATCCGAGTCCACATCCCCAAGAAAATGGGATTTCACCCCAAGGATCCGGTTCAGCAGCAGATTCCCCTCTTTCTTCTCCGGCTCTGTACCGTTGTGGACCAGTTCGCAGTCCAGTCCCAATTTGGCGCAGGCCGCAGCCGTCAGGGTACAGAGATTGGACTGGGCAGGCCCTGCTGCCAGAATCGTCCTGCTGCCCTCCTTTACCGCCTCCCCCAGTATGTATTCCAGACTCCTTATCTTGTTGCCTCCGGGACCGATGCCTGTCATATCATCACGTTTGATATAAATTCCGGGATATCTCCACTGCTCCTCCAGCCTGTGCAGACGATGGAGCGGTGTGGGAGCCGGCATAAGCGGTACCCGTTCCGTCTTCTCTAAAAAAGTCTCCAGCAAATGCATGCTTCCTCTCCCCCTCTCTAACGCTCAGCAATTACCTCGACTTCACAGAGCACACCCTTTGGCAGTGTTTTAACCGCCACACAGGAGCGGGCCGGGTTGGTGGTGAAGTATTTTGCATAAACTTCATTAAACGCGGCAAAATCCTTCATGTCCGCCAGAAAGCAGGTGGTCTTGACCACTTTTTCAAAGCTGCTGCCTCCTGCTGCAAGCACAGCACCTACATTTTCAATAGACTGCTTTGCCTGAGCGGTGATCTCCGCCTCCACAACCTCACCGGTAGACGGGTCAATGGGAATCTGTCCTGAAGTGAACAAAAGTTCATTCGTTCTCATTCCCTGTGAATACGGGCCGATTGCGGCCGGTGCTTTTTCTGTACTGATAATTTCCATAATTTCAGTCCCCCTTTTCTCTGTCGTTTTATCATATTAAAGAGTATATCACTAAACTATTTTTTAGTCAATAGATATTTTTTCATTCTTTTACTCTTTTCACTGAAATATTTTTCAGTCTATGTTGCGTTTCCTTCATAAAAAAGTTATAATAAAACGAAAGGAGGATTTTGCCATGAATTACCTTACCCTGACAGAAACAGATAAAACCATTCTGGAATCATATAAGACAGTCCTGGACGGACTTGCAGAATATTTAGGGGACGGATATGAACTGATTCTCCACAGCCTGGAGAACCTGGAGCACTCTGTCATAAAAATCATTAACGGACATTACACCGGACGTGTGGAGGGCGCTCCCATCACAGATCTGGCACTGAAAATGCTGGACAATATCCGTCAGAAAAAAGAGCCTGCCGCCCTGTGTTACTTTAATAAGAAAAACGGCAACACTCTGAAATCCGCCACCATTCCTATCCTTGGGGAAAAGAAACGCATCATCGGCCTTCTTTGCATCAATTTCCACACGGAGGTTTCTTTTGCCAGCATCCTGGCAAGCTTCACCCCTGCAAGCAGTATTGTCCCCGGTGTGACAGAGACCTTCAGCGACAATGTGGAGGACCTGATCACCTCCGCCCTGGATGAGGCCAAAACAAAAATATACGCCAATCCTATGATCTCCACTACCAATAAAAATAAGGAGATCATCCATCTCCTGTACGAAAAAGGTATTTTCAATATGAAAGATGCTGTCATCAAGGCAGCAGAAAGCCTTGGCATTTCTAAAAATACCGTATATCTGCATCTGCGGAACCTGGAAAAGGAAAACGGCAGTTAAAGGCATTTGACGCAAGTGTGCCGGACAGAAAACACCTCTGTCCGGCACACGTTCCCACATCCCTATTTTTCTCTTTACTTCTTACACGTTCTGTTCTAAAACCTCTGTCTGCTTTTTCTCTCTCTTCTTATAGACCGTTCCGAATATCCCGAGAGATACCAGTATCACCACTGCCATAAGTATACTCTGGATGGTGGAGTAAAAGGCTCCGCACACCACGGCAAGACACATAGCCAGCGCGAAAGGAACCACTGCCACTTTCAGATTTTTCATCAGGACCGGAATGACAAGGGGGCCCACCAGCGCGGGAAACATGTTGTCAAAAGCCGGACTGATCACAGGATTGGTGAGCAGCGGTGTCATGATCGGCGCCAGAAACAGCATTCCGCAGAATACGATGATAGTGGTCACAAAGGAGGAGGTTGCCACTGCCAAGATAGACACCACACGCCCTTTCTCACTTCCCTCCTCACACTCCATGATACGCATGGCATTCAGCGCGGCAGGCAGTTTCATATTCTGGATATTCCCTGTGGAAGATGCCAGATATACAGCACCCGGCCCTATGATAGGTGCCATGGACAACTTTTCACAGATGCCCGTGATCATAAATATCAGTGCAATGGGAGCTGCCACAATAAGCATTTCTTTTACATTCACTTTCAGTTTAAATGCAATACACACCACAGTGGGTACCAGCAGGAAGAACCCCCACACGATCAGCGTGGTGGTGATGCCCAGGTTATGGATGCGGTTATTAAATGAATTTCCCTCCTGCGGGGAGGATGTTGTTTTCTTCATCTCCAGTTCCTCCTATTTGATCAGACTTGTCACCAGACAAGCCATAGCCATGCCGGATATCATACTGATGGAAAATGCAAACTCCTTCAGTGGTTTCCAGTTTTTAGACAGTTTGTCCATAAGTATCATAACACCCGCAGACACCACGATGGTGGAAAGAGATACCACATTTGTCACATCCACCAGATAAGGTGCTGCCAGGGTTGCCATCATACCTAAAAACATAATGTTCGGCACCAGTGCACCGAAAGATTTTTTATTTGTGGTGATACTCTGCATTTTTTTATCGTATTTTTTCAGGATCAAAGCTGACATGCTGGATAAAAATACGCCCAGAGTCACCACCCACATAATAGACCCAAACACATCCGGTGAAAAATCAGCGCTGCCAAGGCTGCTGAATCCGTAAGATGTAACCGCCATATTTGCCGCCATGGTCTCATAGGTGGCGGAACCGATAACACTCAGCCTGAGCCAGGGAAAGAATTTTCCCAGGGCCGGAAGCAGGATCATATAGCTGATTATAATGGGCAGGGAAGGTACAATGGAAAACACGGTGCTGCTCTTCACCACTTTCATCAGATCTGATCTGGTAAATCCAATACGGATGGCTTCTTTCCAGGCTGCCCTGAAAAAAATGGCTGCCTGTACCAATACCACAAGGATCGCCAGCCCGCAGATGAGAAACATAACGCTGCTGTTCGCCACAAAAGAATACTGCTTGTTCAAAATAGTTCCCCCTCTCTTAAAACGCCCCGGCTTTCACTTCTGCCGGGATCACACTCTTATATGTAAATCCATTTTTTGCCTTTTCCATATCTTCCTTCGCCTTTGCCGCGATTCCGGGATTTTCCAGAATATCCAGTGCGGTCCTTGCGATCACAGAAGCTGCTGCCTCCATCCCTCTTTTTGCGATCCCTGATTTTCCCTGAGCCACTGCCAGCCAGGAATGGGCGGGGGTTCCCAGCGCATAGCAGGCGCTTCCAAACCAGGAGGTGGGCACGGTCCAGCTCACATCCCCCACGTCGGTGGAACCCATCTTGACAGGAACCGGAGGAAATATGGTATCCGCCATAGCCCCCTTAAAAAATGCACTTCCCTTTTCCCCGTAAAACTGCCTTGCAAGCCCCTGGTATGTCTTCCAGTCTCCCGGGTCCCCGGCTGCATGGAATTTCTCTGCATAAGCCATCTCCTCCTCCGTGTATTTCAAAGGATAGATTTCCCGGATATGGCTGAATACAAGCTGATCCAGGGTTTTGTTCTGAAGAACGTCAGAGTAGGCGCTCACCACACGGATCTCCACCTCTGTCTCCGTCATCATGGCAGCCCCCTCTGCCACTTTATTCACTCTCCCGATCAGCTTGTGAAGTTCCTCTGTTCCCGGTGCACGCACAGAGTAAAGCACCTGAGCATAAGCCGGAACCACATTCGGTGCCTCGCCGCCTGCGTTCGTCACCGCGTAATGCACACGGGCTTCCGGTATCATATGCTCTCTCAGATAATTGACTCCTACGCTCATAAGCTCCACCGCATCCAGTGCGCTTCTCCCCAGATGGGGTGCTGCTGCCGCATGCGCGCTCACGCCGTGGAAATCATAAAAGATACGGGCATTTGCCAGTGTGGAGATCGAACTGAAATTGGCCGAATAGGGATGCCAGGCCAGACAGATATCACAGTCCTCAAAACAGCCTTCCCTCACCATAAATGCTTTTCCGGCTCCACCTTCTTCACCGGGACAGCCGTAATAGACCACAGTCCCCTCCATGGGATTTTTCATGAGATAGTCTTTTACCGCCACAGCCGCTTCCATACATCCGGTGCCCAGAAGATGGTGGCCGCAGCCGTGTCCCGGTGCGCCCTCTGCTTCCGGCTCTTTTTTTGTGAGATCCGCTTTCTGGGACATTCCCGGAAGCGCGTCATACTCTCCCAAAATCCCGATCACCGGATGCCCGGCCCCAAACTTGGCGCTAAATGCAGTCTCAATGCCTCCCAAATTTTCCTCAATTTCAAATCCTTCCGCCCGCAGTGTTTCTTTCTGCAGCGCTGCTGACTGCTTCTCCTGAAACCGTGTCTCTGCAAACTCCCAGATCCTGTCACTGACATTCTCAAACACTGCCCTCTTTTCCTCCAGCAGTCTGTCCAGCATTTCATACTTCATAAGATACCCTCTCTTTTCCGGCCTCCAGCCTTCTCTCTTTTTGTGTCTTTACAAGCAAATCTTTCCCGTTAGAAGGAAGCAGTATTTTCATTAACACCTTATTCCAGAGCCTTGGCAGGTCCTTTCGCTCTTTTTGCGTAAGTCCATACCGGAAGGCTCCGTCTATGTCCGTATCACGCAGCACCTTTTCAAACGGCACCAGTCTGCAGTCATAGCTTTCGTCTGCCCGCTCCTCTGTCAGGATATAGACAGGAAGGATCTGAAAATCATGGATGCGGCAGGTACCGGCAGCGCTTCCTTTTTCTATTCCTTTTGCAATTCTGAACTTCACCACATAAGTAAGCCTGGAATCTTTTGTAAGGGGATGATAACTCACGAAATCACCCATGGAGTACAGGATCAGGCTTCCTTTGTAGTTTTCCATCTGCTGGCACACATGGGGGTGGCCGCCGATTATCACGTCAATTCCCATTTCAGCCAGCTTGTGTCCTGTCTCTATGACATTTTTGTGCGGATACAGTTCAAATTCCCATCCCCAGTGGACAGAGGCCACAATGATATCCGCTTTCTTTTCTCCGGCTCTTTTCACATGGCGTTTTACCAGAGACAGATCCGGATTCCTGTCATTGAATCTGACTTCATTGATCAGCGCCTTATTCTCATAATGATTCCCGTTCATATCAAAGGTATAGGACAGCATGGCAATGCGGATGCCGTTCTTCTCGATCACCAGCACATCCTCCTGCTCCTCCCTGTTCCTGTTCGTACCGGAATGGTAACATCCTCTCTTTTCCAGGCAGTCCAGGGTTGCGAACAGACCACCCTCCCCATGATCAAAACAGTGGTTATTGGCTGTGGAAAAATAGTTGATGCCTGCACCCTCCTGCCAGAAACGGTCCAGCATGGCCTCCGAAGTGTTCATTTTTGCCGGCATCCCCATGACCTGGTTTCTGCCCAGGGGTGCCTTATGGAAAACCGTGGATTCCAGATTGGCACAGGTGATGTCAGCCCCGAAATAAAAATCCGCGATCTCATCAAACAGGTGGGGCGTATTTTCATAAGTCAGGCAGTCCACTGCCATCAGATCCCCTCCTGCAGACATAGTGACCTCTTCCTGCACCTGAAAATCCTCCGGCAGGGTAAATTCCATCTTCTGCCCGGAGAAATAATCCTCGATTCCCGAATCCTTTTCAGCTCTCTCCAGCTGATGTACCCAGCACCGGTATGCCCATTTCAGTTTTTCAAATGTGTTGTCTGCCACATCATACACATCTTTTACCGGCTGGGGATACCTGAACTGATTCCACATCACCACACTGGCTGCCCTGGCAAGCCACTGAATGGGTTTTGATGTTTTATACTTCATTTTCTCTCCCGCTTTCTCTGTGATCCGGCTTCTGCCGTTTTCATGATCACAGTATAACTTTACAAAAGGAAAGAAAACAGGGCATAAAAAAGAACAATAGGGATGTTTTTTAGTTAATTAGATGAAAAAGAAAAAGCAGATTAAAAAAAGACTACCTTTTTTTAATCTGCCTCCCGCCTGATGAGAAAAACAGCAATGGCGTTGAGTGTCAAAGACTGATGGATCTCATATCTGCCGTCAATGGACTCTTCCACAAGTGAGATAGATGGATTGCAGAAATTCTCCAGATATTCCACAATATCATCTTCCTCCAGAGGATTTGAGAAATTCATTTTCAGCCAGTTATTATAAAGACTTCCATTATCGCGGTCCAATCTTATGCTCTTGATCCGGTACCGGCCTGCCGGCATATTCTGCAGGATCAGATCTACATTTCTTATATTTCCGGTTCCTCTCACATGATCCAGGGACTGAAAGGGGTCTGTATAACAGGGGTGATACATAAGCACAGCCAAGGTTCCTTTCTTGTCCATGGTCACTAAAATATGACTGTCAAACATAAGCACCTGCTCCTTCAAAAGCATCAGGGAGCGGAGGGTAAAGAACAGAGGCCTTCTGATATTATTGTACAAAAAAAGACTTAAGGGATAAGACAGCAGTGCAGGCACGGGATTGTCTCTGCTGGAGAGGTTCAGGGCAAAAGCCATACCGGCTGTGGTCTGGGCCAGGGAAAAGACCATGTCCGCGATCAGCGCTGTCCTGTGAAACTCCCCTGCCTCCACCTGGGACTTTCCCGTAAGAGTGTTAAAATGGGTCAGATATACCGGAAGTCTGGCCCCTGTCTCTTCCATCCACGCCTTCACTGCCTCCAGTTTCCTGTGGTGGTAGTTTCTGTGGAACTCCCGGTATTTTGTCTCCTCCGCAGGAGCCAGGGCCTGGTTCGGGTCCGAGGTAAAGCTGAGGAAGTCCACAAGCAGCAGAAACTGGTTGTGCATCACAAAATCCATTTTCTTTGCAGGATAGGGATGTTCTCCCACAAGGACCCCCGTTCTGAACTTGGAACAGACCTGCTTTATCACTGACGCGGCCTCCAAAACAAAGGACAGTTCCTTTTCCGGTGCACACAATTCAAAATGCCACTGCTCCAGATACTCCTCCTCAAATCTGCCGCATACAGTCTCTAATTGACGCTTCATACGTCTCAAAAGATACTGCTGCCTTTCTTTTTCCTCACGGGCAGGCTGTGTCAGGCTGACTCTGATAAAAGGGACCAGACCCATCTGTTCCAGATTTTTTATTATTTCCGTACATTGAAAATAATGTATCAATTCTCTGTCCGGTACATGCTCCGTTTCAAAGAAAAGGCCGTCAAACATGGCATATTCAAACCCAATGGCCTTCTGGGCCTCCCGGATCTGCATCTGTACCGTACTCTGCAGAGCGGACAAGATATGTCCGATATCCAAGATCTTCCTGGGGAAATCCACCTGGAGCCTTCCCGCCTGCCTTATATTGAGTACACAGCGCTTAGGCTCTCCCATGTCTGCCTCCGGCTCAAAGCGGCTTACATACCGCACCAGCGCCTCCAGGGATTCCGGTGACCTGACTGTGCTGTTATTTCCGCCGGATCTTTCTTTCTCACTGATAAGGGCATACTTTTTTCTGTATTCCCCAGGGGAACAGCCATACTTTTTCCTAAACTGGCTGTTAAAGGTCTTGATTCCCGAAAACCCGCTGTTCATGGCAATCCTGGTCACCGGCTCTTGGGTATAAATAAGATCATGTACAGCGGCCTTTAACCGGATATTGGTCAGATATTCCAGATATGAAACCCCTGTTTCCTTTCGGAACAATTTGGACAGATACGGCACCGACAGGTATGCCTGGGCTGCAAGCTGTTCCAGCGTGATCGGACTCCTGTAATTCTGATTGATATAGGAAAGTACAGGATACAGCTTCCCATCCCGGGTGACCTCCCCCATCTCATACGTCTCCCCGGAAATAAAATGGTGCAGCAGGGTATGCAGCACCATCATCAATTCGGATTGAAAGAGAAGCCTGTCCTCCTCCCCCTGTTTTAAGTAAACAAAAGCCATACGCGCAACGCTCTGCTTCAGGGACTCATACAGGGACTCTGTGCCTGACTGTGCTCTGACAGAACTGCAGGTATAGCGGTTTTTCAGTATTTCCGGACAGCGGGTACTTAGATATTCCCCGGACACACGCAGAAGCAGCACCATATTCTGCCCGCGGCTCTCCACAGAGTATAGTTCCCTGTGATTGATCACAGCCAGGCTGTTGCTGTCCAGAACACTGGCTTCCCCAAAGGTTGTAAACATCACCTGCCCCCGCAGGACAAGAAGAAAGGAGAGCCCGTCATTCATCTGATGGCTCAGGCTCTCCATATGGTTCAAATACACCTGAAAATTATCCATTCCGGCTCTCCTATTTCATATCCGTTCATCCATCTTACAGCAGCAGATTCAGCAGTCCGATGATGAATCCGATCAATGCGCCCAGATTAATGACCGCATTGAGTTCTTTCTTCATAATAGACATGAGGATATTCTCCACTTCCAGCACATCCATGCCGTTTACTTTTTCCTCTACTACTTTTGCGATCTGGAACTTTTCAGCCAGTTCGCCTGCCTTGTCACCTACAAATTTCACGTAGATGCTTTCCACCAGAGCGCTGATCTTATCCTCACCCAGAGGGATGGATTCCACAATATCGCTGATCCTGCGGCTCTCCACAGCGGCGATCTCCCCAACTACGACCGGGTGGATCTTGTCATGGCCGTTCTCTCTGATATAATCCCCCACTTTTCTGCCGATCGGTTCCGCAATGGAGTTGATCAGATCATCCGTAAGGAACATGGACACCATAGAACCCTGGAATTTCTGCTTCACTTCCTTGGCGCCCTCCTCCGCGATGATGGCACCTACATCCAGCTTGTCCAGCCCTTCTGTAATGCGGTCTGTAATAAAATTCTCCAGTTTTCCCCGCATGGTCTCATAGTCATCCTGCTCCACATAGTGCTGCAGGAAACTCTCAACCGTATCATCACTGTTCTGCACTTTCTGTATGCCTTGGCTGATCCGGCTGACAATAGTACTTTTCACACCCTCGGACAAAAGCATGTCTTCCAGGTCCTTCTTAGTGATCAGATGGTCACCCACAGCACTTCCCAGAGCCTTCGCCAGTCTGCCTTTTCCTCTGGGTATAATACCCGGTGTAAAGGGCAGTGTCCAATTTCCGATCTTCACCGGATACAGGGGGCGAAAAAGCATTTTCACTGCAATATAGTTTGTACAGTAGCCAATGACCGCTCCGATGAGCGGCCCGGCCAATAAACGTAAAAATTCCATTGCTATCCCTTCTATTCGTTATGGTAACTGTTCAGTACCCTCACAGTTACAGGCAAAAATCAATCCAGAATCGCCTTTGGC
>ENA-UAPG01000293-UAPG01000293.1-human-gut-metagenome-genome-assembly--contig:-NODE-293-length-16354-cov-8.692987_pt1 | contig 16354 bp, 13 predicted proteins | sample MGYA00243478_ERZ654573 | MGnify/ENA primary metagenome ERZ654573 (study PRJEB26926, sample SAMN06164711) | human gut metagenome | biome: ENVO:00009003; feature: ENVO:2100002; material: ENVO:00002003... | reverse complement strand
TACGAGATTTCTGCCTGTCTCGTGGGCTCGGAGATGTGTATAAGAGACAGGGACCTCCCCCGCTTAACATTGATAAAAAATAAAAATTTATAAGGGGATAATTCGCGCGCGGTAGCGATCGTTGGCGGCAACGCGAACAACGGTGCGAATTGCGGCTTTTACGTGAACCTCAACAATTCCGCCGGGAATGCGAATTGGAACATCGCGCCGGGCCATTCTTATCTGAAACATGGGACAAAAACCAAATGCGTGAATTATTCCTACACCACAGCGGCTTGAAATAGTCGTAAAGTGAAAATAATACCGATAAAGGCGTAGGCTGGTAGGCGCTGGGAAACCAGAAAGTTGTAGAGCGTGCCGAAGGTCTTCGAGGTGATAAGAAAGATGATAACGTTCAACAATATAGATCAACGTCTTTATGACGAAAAAGGGTTAGAAGAAGATTTTAAGAAAACAGCAAAGGGAAAGAGAAAGAAACCACAAGTTCAAAGAGTTCGGGAAGATCTGGAAAGGCACAAAACAATACTTGCAGATCAACTTCGCACTAACACTTTTACAAAGAATCAGCACAGCAAAGAGGTGATAAATGAAGCGTCATGCAAGAAGACGCGTACGGTGCAGAAACCAGCCTATTTATATGAACAACCAGCACACCACGCAATTATACGTGCACTTATGCCCGCACTCATGCGGGGCATGTACGACCTGTCTTGTGGATCCATCCCGAACCGTGGTGCACATTACGGGAAGAAATATATTGAAAAATGGATCAGAAAGGATCCGGCAAACTGTAAATATATTTTGAAATTTGATATACACCATTTCTTTCAATCAGTCCCGCACCGGAAATTAAAGAAGGCATTAAAAAAGAAGATTAAAGATAAAGTGATTCTGAAAAAGGTGTTTACAATTATTGATAGTTGCGAAGAGGGGCTGCCGATCGGTTATTATTCCTCTCAATGGTTTGGAAACTTTTATTTGACGCCATTAGATCATTACATAAAAGAAGAATTACACATAAAGCATATGATCCGATACATGGATGATGTAGTATGCTTCGGTAGAAACAAAAAAGAACTTCACAAGGCTAAAGATAAAATCGAAAAATTTATAAAAGAGGAATTAGGGCTTGAAATGAAAGGGGACTGGCAGGTATTCCGGTTTGATTTTATTTCAAAGAAGGATAAAAAGCGACACGGGCGGCCGTTAGATTTTATGGGTTTTAAATTTTATCGTGACAGAACCACGATACGAAAAAGTATTCTGAATCGTACAAAGCGAAAGGTGAACAAGATCAAGCGGAAAGGGAAAGTAACTTGGAAAGACGCGGCTTCGATATTATCACGCATGGGATATATAAGGCACACAGACACTTACGGATATTATTTACGGAACATTAAACCAGTAATAAAAATCAAAGTAATGAAACAACTGGTAAGCAAGCACGCCAGAAAGGAGAAGAAAAAATGGAATGGATCAAAAGGGAAGGGACGCAGAAAGAGCGGCCGGAAGATTTAGACACAACCAGCAGCAAAACAACCGTATATCTTCGGAGAAAGCAGACGCAGATCGAACATGAAATGGAAGACGGTCAGAAAATCAAGGCATGGGCATACGAAGAAGCGGAAATGGGAAAAGAAGAATGGGAACGACAGCAGAATGATTTATATTCACCGTTGGCAAAAGAAATCATGCAGGCAAATAATGATTTGATTGCAAAAAATGAATTACTTCAAATTCAAGTTGAAATGTTGCTGGATCTGCTGACAAACACCGACGGAACGGAAGGAGCGTAAAGAATGTTTGAAAAATTAAAGAAACAATATGAAGAAGGATATGTGACCGCTGAAACATTAAAAACATGGGTAAAAATCAATTCATTGAAACGCGGCCGGGGCATTACACAGGCGCAATACAAAGAAATTACAGGCCAGACGTATAAAGAATAAAAAACAGGTCAGAAATCACCGGAAAATTAAATTACACTTGCTTTATGAAAGGCGGTGAAAGGTGATGAAGAAATGAACGAATGGCAAGTGATTGCAATGCTTATTACATTGATTACAGGGGCAGCCGTAATCATTCGCCCTATTTGCAATCTGACGAAGGCGATAACTGAATTAACATTGACTTGTAAGAATTTAGATATTCAATTCGCTAACTTCGAAACGAACAATAAAGACGGGCATAAAAGAATTTGGGATCACAACGAAAAGCAAGACGAAATGTTAAATGACCATGAAGAGAGAATTTCCAAAATGGAAGGAAGGGGCGAAAGCACAAAATGAAAAAGAAAATCAGCAAAGGAACAATAATTCGGACCGCTGTACTGGGACTGGCAATAGTGAATAATGCACTGGCAATTGCAGGAAAAAGCCCTCTTCCGGTTGACAATCAGACCGTAACGGAAGTGATTTCATTTGTATTTACCACGGCCGCGGCGTTTGCTGCATGGTGGAAGAATAACAGCTTTTCACAGAATGCAATTGCAGCGGACGAAGTTTTGCATGGTGAAAAAGGAGAGTAACAAATGACAGAAAAAGAATTCGTTTCGTACATAGGGCCGCTGGCATCGGACGATATGAATAAAACGGGGATCCTTGCGTCAATCACAGCAGCACAAGCAATTCTTGAAAGTGGTTACGGTTCTACAGAACTTGCAACGCAGGCAAATAACCTTTTCGGAATGAAGGCAAGCCTTTCCGGTAATACATGGCCGTCAGATTGGGACGGACAGACGTACAAGAAGCAAACAAAGGAACAGGACGAAAACGGAAAAGAATATGCTATAACGGCAGATTTTAGAAAGTACAAAAACCATGCTGAAAGTTTAAAGGATCATTCTAATTATTTGTCCGCAGCAAAGAACGGATCCCAAAAACGATACGCCGGACTGATCGGGGAACGAAATTACAAAGAAGCGGCAACACTCATTAAGGCGGGAGGATATGCGACCGACACAAAGTATGTATCAAAGCTGTGCAGTATCATTGAAAAATGGGATCTGACACAATACGACGTACAGAAAGGAGAAGTGAAATTGGATATCAACAAGCATTTAACGGGATATAACCATAATACCGGATCTGTAAACAGGATAAAATATCTTGTGATCCATTACGTCGGAGCGTTGGGCGGAGCGCTGGACAATTGCAAATATTACGCAGGCGGAAATAGAAATGCGTCGGCACATTATTTTGTGGGATTTTCTGGTGAAATCTGGCAGAGTGTAGAAGATCAGAATATAGCGTGGCATTGCGGGGCATCTTCTTACATTCACCCGGATTGCAGAAATGCAAATTCAATCGGTATTGAAATGTGTGTAAGAAATAAGGGATCACAAGCTGACACTTCAAAAGATTGGTATTTTGAAGACGCGACCGTGGATGCGGCAATTGAACTTGCAAAACACTTGATGAAAAAATATGGAATACCAGCGGACCGGGTAATAAGACACTATGACGTAACCGGAAAGATCTGCCCGAACCCGTATGTTTACAACACAACAGCCCATACATGGAATGAATTCAAGAAAGCACTTACAGGTGGATCTACACAGGCAGCGCCAACAGAAAAGAAATATTACAGAGTGCGTACATCTTGGGATAACGCAAAATCGCAAATCGGCGCATATGAAAATTTGCAGAATGCAATCAATGCCTGCAAAGAAGGGTTTACCGTCTATGATTGGGACGGAAAGGCTGTACATACTAACGGAACGGCCGCTGTGCCATATCAAGTAAAGATTACAACGGAAGATTTGCGGATCAGAACAGGGCCGGGAACAAATCACGATTTTACTGGTCAGTACACCGGGAAAGGAGTATTTACAATTGTTGAAGAATCAGAAGGATCCGGCGCGCCGATATGGGGCAGGTTAAAATCTGGGGCAGGTTGGATCGGCATTGATCCTTCGTGGAGCGTAAGAATTTAGAAACCAGTAAACATAATTTATATTTGTTCATGTATATTACAAATTAAGCCGCGTCAGAATTGGCGCGGTTTTTGATTGAAAAAAAATACACAATGACGTATAATAAGTAAGCATATTTTTAAAAGAAGGGAATACAATACATGTACAATAACATAGATAATGGAGAGTTTGAAAAAATACTAGATAAAATAGATATAGAAGGACCGGAACCGACACAGGAGCCAGACCGTCAATATTATTTCATAAAGAAAGCACGAAAACTTGTAAAAGAAAAGTCGGAAGAACTTGGACGCCCTCTTTACGCGCATACCGAAACCTTCGGCTGCCAGATGAACGCCAGGGATTCCGAAAAACTGGTTGGCGTGCTGGAAAATATCGGATATGTGGAAAAACAGGATGAGGATGCAGACTTTGTCATTTTCAATACCTGCACAGTCCGGGAAAATGCCAACCACCGTGTATACGGCCGCCTTGGCCAGCTTCACGCAAAGAAAAAGAAAAATCCCCATATGATGATCGCCCTCTGCGGCTGCATGATGCAGGAGGCTCACGTGGTGGAGAAGCTGAAAAAAAGCTATTCTTTTGTCAATCTGATATTTGGCACACACAATATTTATAAGTTCTCAGAGCTGATCGTAAGTGCCCTCACTTCTGACCGTATGGTCATTGACATTTGGAAAAATACCGATAAGATTGTGGAGGATCTGCCTGCGGAGCGGAAGTATTCCTTCAAATCCGGTGTCAATATTATGTTCGGATGCAATAATTTCTGCAGCTACTGCATTGTACCCTATGTGCGCGGCCGGGAGAGAAGCCGAAGTCCAAAAGATATTGTAAGAGAGATTGAACAGCTTGTAGCTGACGGTGTGGTGGAGGTTATGCTTCTGGGTCAGAATGTAAATTCTTACGGCAAAAATTTGGAAGAACCTATGACGTTCGCCGGTCTTTTGCAGGAAATCGAAAAGATAGAAGGGCTTCGCCGCATCCGCTTCATGACATCCCATCCAAAAGATCTGTCGGATGAGCTGATCGAAGTCATGAAGAACAGCAAAAAAATCTGTAAGCATCTCCATCTGCCCCTTCAGTCAGGCAGCAGCCGTATCTTAAAACGAATGAACCGAAGATATGACAAGGAGCAGTATTTGGCCCTTGTGGAAAAGATCCGCGCCGCTGTGCCGGATATTTCCCTTACCACAGACATTATCGTAGGATTTCCCGGTGAGACGGAGGAAGATTTTCTGGAGACTATGGATGTGGTGGAAAAGGTCCGCTATGACAGCGCCTTTACCTTCATCTATTCCAAGAGGACCGGAACGCCTGCCGCTGTCATGGAAGACCAGATTTCCGAGGAAGACGTAAAAGACCGCTTTGACCGGCTGCTTAAAAGGGTACAGGTCATAGGCAGGGAGATGTCGTCCAGAGATACGGGGACCGTACAGGAGGTTCTTGTGGAAGAACAGAATGAACACGATAAATCTCTTATGACAGGAAGACTTTCCAACAACACACTGGTGCATTTTCCAGGCGATGCCTCTTTGGTCGGAAGCCTGGTTCAGGTGCATCTTGATGAATGCAGAGGATTTTATTACATGGGTACGAAAGTAGGATGACAATATATGGGACTTACATTTAAAGACGTGGATGTGACATCACTCTCACCAATGATGCAGCACTACGTGAAGACAAAAGAAGAAAATAAAGACTGTATCATATTTTACCGCCTGGGCGACTTTTACGAGATGTTTTTTGACGATGCTGTCACCACATCCCGTGAACTGGAACTGACCCTGACCGGTAAGGACTGCGGACTTACGGAGCGTGCGCCTATGTGCGGCGTTCCCTATCACGCGGCGGAAGTCTACATAAACCGTTTGGTCGCAAAGGGCTACAAAGTGGCTATCTGTGAACAGATGGAGGACCCCAAAGAAGCCAAGGGCATGGTCAGAAGAGAGGTTATCCGTGTGGTCACACCGGGAACCAACTTAAATACCCAGGCTCTTGACGAGACAAAAAACAACTATATTATGGCAGTGGTCTATCTGTCTAACCGTTTCGGCATTGCCATCGCTGATGTGACCACCGGTGATTTTATGGTGACAGAGGTGGATAAGATAAGAACGCTCCTGGACGAGGTATACAAATTCTCCCCGGCGGAAATCATCTGTAATGAGGCTTTCTGCATGAGTGGTGTGGATCTTGATGAGATCAAGAACCGTTTGAACATCTCTCTGTATCCGCTGGAGAGCTGGTACTTTGATGATGACCTATGTACAAGAACGCTGAAAGAACATTTTCATGTGGGTACCCTGGAGGGGCTGGGTCTGAAAGATTACGAGTGTGCCACTATCGGGGCAGGTGCTCTTTTGACCTACCTGCTGGAGACGCAGAAGAATTCCCTGGAGCATATGCGCGCCATCACGCCATACATTACGGACCGTTTTATGGTGATCGACAGTTCCTCCAGACGGAATCTGGAACTGACGGAAGCCCTTCGGGAGAAAGTAAAACGCGGCTCTCTTTTATGGGTGCTGGATAAGACAAAGACCGCCATGGGGGCCAGAATGCTGCGTTCCTTTATTGAGCAGCCTCTCATTGACGAGGATGCCATCAACCGGCGCCTGGACGCTCTGGAAGAGATCAATTCCAGGGAAATGGACCGGGAGGAGATCAGGGAATACTTAAATCCCATTTACGATATGGAGCGTCTCATTGGACGTGTCAGCTATCAGTCAGCCAATCCAAGGGATATGATCTCCTTCAAATCCTCCATCTCCATGATCCCCTATATCAAACAGCTTGTCAAAAGCTTTTCCACGGAAGAGATGCAGTGTATTTATGATGATATGGATGATCTGAGGGATCTGTATACGCTTCTGGAGTCTGCCATTGTGGAGGAACCGCCGCTTGCCATGAAAGAGGGCGGGATCATCAAAGACGGTTATAATGAAAATGTGGACCATTTCCGGGAGGCTAAGACAAAGGGGAAATCCTGGCTGGCCGAGCTGGAAGCCCAGGAGAGGGAAAAAACCGGTATCCGCAATCTGAAAATTAAATACAACAAGGTTTTCGGCTACTATCTTGAGGTCACAAATTCCTTCAAAGATATGGTGCCGGATTACTATACAAGAAAACAGACGCTTACCAATGCGGAGCGCTATATTACGCCCAGGCTGAAAGAACTGGAAGATATGATCCTGGGTGCAGAGGATAAACTCTACGCTTTAGAATACGAGCTTTTTGTGAACGTAAGAAATACTATTTCCAGAGAGGTGGAGCGTATCCAGCGGACCGCCAAGGCTGTAGCCAAGCTGGATACCTATATTTCCCTGGCTTTGGTGGCTTCTAGGAATAATTTTGTCCGTCCGAAGATCAACACCAAAGGAATTATCGACATCAAAAACGGACGCCATCCGGTGGTGGAAAAAATGATTCCTAATGATATGTTTATCCCAAACGACACGTATCTGGACAACAATAAGAACCGGGTATCCGTCATCACAGGACCAAACATGGCAGGTAAATCGACTTATATGCGGCAGACAGCCCTAATCGTCCTGATGGCACAGATTGGTTCCTTTGTTCCGGCGGAGAAGGCAAACATCGGCATTGCAGACCGGATCTTCACCCGCGTGGGAGCCTCCGACGATCTGGCAAGCGGCCAGAGTACCTTTATGGTGGAGATGACGGAGGTGGCTAATATCCTGCGCAATGCCACAGCCAGAAGCCTTTTGATCCTGGATGAGATTGGACGCGGTACCAGTACCTTTGACGGTCTCTCCATTGCATGGGCAGTCATTGAGTATATCAGCAACACAAAGATATTAGGCGCAAAGACACTTTTTGCCACCCATTATCATGAGCTGACTGAGCTGGAGGGAAAACTGGCCGGTGTGAACAATTACTGTATTGCCGTGAAAGAGCGGGGAGATGACATTGTCTTTCTGCGCAAAATCGTAAAAGGCGGAGCGGATAAGAGCTACGGCATTCAGGTGGCAAAACTGGCCGGTGTGCCGGATATTGTCATAGAGCGGGCAAAAGAACTGGTTGAGGAACTAGTCAGCGCTGACATCACGGCAGCAGTGAAGGATATTGCATCGGAAAACAAAAAGACCAAGACAAAACCTCAGGTACATTTGGACGAATTGGATTTGGAGCAGATTTCCCTGTTTGATACGGTAAAAGATGACGATGTGCTGGAGGAACTGAAAAATATAGATGTTTCTAATTTGACGCCAATTGACGCATTGAACACAATTTATAAACTTCAGAACAAGCTGAAGAACAGATGGTGACAGAATTGAGAAAAATTGCTGTTTTAGATCAGAATACCATAGATAAGATAGCGGCAGGTGAGGTGGTGGAACGCCCCGCCTCTGTGGTGAAGGAGCTGGTGGAAAATGCCATTGACGCCGGTTCCACAGCCATTACCGTGGAGATCAAAGAGGGCGGCATCTCTTTCATACGTGTGACCGACAACGGCGGCGGCATGATGAAGGAACAGGTGCCCTTGGCTTTTCTGCGCCATGCCACCAGTAAGATCGAGAAGGTGGAGGACCTGATGATGATCTCCTCTTTGGGATTTCGCGGGGAGGCGTTATCGAGCATTGCCGCCGTTGGGCAGGTAGAGCTAATAACAAAGACCCCGGAAGCCCTTACCGGGATACGTTATCTCATAGAAGGCGGAAAAGAAAAATCTCTGGAAGAAATCGGAGCACCCTGCGGTACTACCATTATTGTAAGAAATTTATTCTTCAACACACCGGTCCGGGCAAAATTTTTAAAGACAGCCATGACGGAGGCGGGATATGTGAGTACCTACATGGAACAGCTTGCCTTGTCCCACCAGGATATATCTTTTAAATACATGGTAAACGGACAGACAAAGCTCCACAGTTCCGGCAATGCCAGCCTGAAGGATGTCATCTATGGCATTTACGGAAGAGATATTGCCAGGGAACTGGCTGGGGTAACATATGAGAAAAACGGCATTTCCATAGAGGGATTCGCAGGAAAGCCTGTCATTGCCCGCGGAAACAGGACCTTTGAGAATTATTATATTAACGGCAGATATGTAAAAAGCAAGGTGATCATGAAAGCCATAGAGGACGCTTACAAACCTTATATGATGCAGCATAAATATCCGTTCGTCTGCCTACAGTACAATATCCAGGGAGATGAAATAGATGTTAATGTGCACCCCACCAAAATGGAAGTGCGGTTTCAGAACCAGCAGGCTGTCTATCAGGCTACCTATGAAGCACTTACCTCTGTACTGGCCCACAGGGAACTGATCCCTGATATTGAACTGGTCCGGGAGAAGGAAAAAGAAACTTCAGAAAAAAACGGCAGAAAAACTGCCGGCCCGGAGCCCTTTGAGCAGAGACGCAGAGCAGGCCTGTTTCATACAAACCAGCAGAGTGCCGGGAACCTTCCCCCACAGCAGGCGCGCCCTCTCCATACTTCCCAGATACAGCGGGCAGAGCAGTTTGGCGTACAGCAAGTACAACGGCCAGAGCAGATTAATGCACAGCAGAAGCAGCAGACAGAGCTGTATAACGCACAGCAAGCACAGCGGTCAGAACAGTATAATGTACAGCAAGTACAGCGGCCAGAACAGTATAACGCACAGCAAGTACAGCGGCCAGAACAGTATAACGCACAGCAGAAGCAGCAGACAGAGCAGTACAACGTACAGCAGAAGCAGCAGACAGAGCAGTATAATGTACAGCAAGCACAGCGGTCAGAGCAGATTAACGCACCGCAGATGCAGCAGCCCGGGCATATTGCAGAGGAGAGCACCCCATACAAATATGACAGCGCTTCCGAAACATCCGCGTCAAAGTCTGGGATAGGGCCGGATTCTGAGATTCCGGAAAACGGAAATCCGATTGGTGTTCACCCGGCAGTCATAAGACCTGTTTCCGACGAAAAGATACAGCCATCCAAGGACAATGCCGTGGCAGATACCAGCTCTTTTTCTGCTCCTAGCGTTCAGCCTATCAAAAGCAGTCCTTTTCCCACTCCGGACATGCAGCCTGCCAAATACAGTAATTCAGACGCCCCGGTCAATCCCGGTGAAGATACATCCCAGGATACCGTTATACTGAAAAACACTCAGCAGATGGAGCTTTTTGACGACAAGCTGCTGTCAAAAAAAGCCAGACAGCACCACCGCATCATCGGACAGCTCTTTGACACATACTGGCTGGTGGAATACGATGAAAAGTTTTACATCATTGACCAGCACGCTGCCCATGAAAAAGTGCTCTATGAACGCTTCATGAAAGAGTTTGAACAGCGGGAAATCATTTCCCAGATGGTAAGCCCGCCGGAAATCATTGCTCTTAGCCTTCAGGAAGCAGCTCTTTTGAAAGAACAGATGGAGATATTTGAACAGTTCGGTTTTGAAATATCCTCCTTCGGCGGAAAGGAATACAGTATCAGCGCGGTTCCGGCTAACCTGTACGGCGTCACGGTCCAGGAACTGTTCATTGAAATCCTGGACAGCCTGGAATCCGAGGGCAGAAATAAGACGCCTGAACTGATCACCCACAGAATTGCCACAGCTGCCTGTAAAGCCGCTGTAAAAGGCAATCAGATGCTCTCCGTTTTGGAAGCTGACAAACTGATCGACGAACTTCTGGGCCTTGAAAATCCCTATCACTGCCCACATGGGAGACCCACCATTGTCTCCATGACAAAATACGAACTGGAAAAGAAATTTAAACGGATTGTGTAGGTGAAAGACTTGAAACAACCTTTGATCATATTGACCGGGCCTACTGCGGTGGGCAAGACCCGCCTGTCCATATCACTGGCTCACGCAGTAGACGGGGAGATCATCTCAGCGGATTCCATGCAGGTATACCGCCATATGGACATCGGCTCTGCCAAGATCACGAAAGAGGAGATGGACGGTGTTCCGCATTATCTCATTGATGTGTTGGACCCTGAAGAAGAATTCCATGTGGTCAGATTCCAGCAGATGGCAAAAGAAGCTATGGCACAAATTTACGCAAAAGGAAAAATCCCCATCCTGACAGGCGGAACGGGTTTTTACATCCAGGCTGTGGCAAAAGACATTGATTTTTCCGAGGATACGGAAAAAAGCCCGGTAAGACAACGGCTGGAGCGGGAGGCACAGGAATATGGCCCCGCCCGGATGCACCGGCGCCTCCGGGAAACAGACCCGGTCTCAGCGGAAAAGATACACGAGAACAACATAAAACGAGTCATACGCGCTCTTGAATACTATGAACTGACAGGGGAGCCTATTTCCAAGCACAATGAGCGGGAGGCAGAAAAAGTTTCCCCCTACAACACCGCTTACTTTGTCTTGAACGATGACAGGGAAAAACTATATGCCCGCATTGACCGACGGGTGGATGAAATGCTGGACGCAGGCCTTATACCGGAAGTCCGGAGACTGAAAGACATGGGTTACAACAAAAATATGGTTTCCATGCAGGGCCTTGGCTACAAGGAAATCCTATCCTGGCTGGATGGAGAAATATCCCTGGAGGAGGCAGTTTATATCCTAAAAAGAGACACACGCCATTTTGCCAAGCGGCAGCTCACCTGGTTCCGCAGGGAAAAGGACGTTATCTGGGTAAATAAACCGGAATTCTCCTATGACGAGGATGCCATTTTAAAATACATGCTGAAAATATGTAAGGAAAGAGGAATTTTGTGATGCAGGAAATGAATGCAATGTACCGCCAGCTTGGGATCAGCAGTGAGGTACTGGCATATGGAAATAAAATAGAAAAAGAACTGAAGGAGCGTTTTGCCGCCATCGACGAAAATGCAGAATACAACCAGATGAAAGTGATTCTGGCTATGCAGAAAAACAAAGTCAGCGAGGCGTGTCTCTATGCATCCAGCGGATACGGATACAATGATCTGGGAAGAGATACCCTGGAAGATGTATATGCCGACGCTTTTCACGCGGAATCCGCACTGGTCCGGCCCCAGATAGCCTGCGGTACCCATGCACTTGCGGTAGCCCTGTCCGGCAATCTGCGGCCCGGGGATGAATTGTTTTCCCCCGTGGGCAAACCATATGACACTTTGGAGGAGGTGATCGGCATCCGTTCGTCCAGAGGTTCCCTGGCAGAATATGGGGTCACCTACAGACAGACCGACCTGCTTCCCGACGGCAGCTTTGACTATGATAACATAAAAAAAGCTATAAACGAAAAGACAAAACTGGTCACCATTCAGCGTTCCAAAGGCTATCAGACACGCCCCACACTGTCCGTAAAACGAATCGGAGAACTGATCGCTTTCGTGAAACATATCAAACCGGATGTCATCTGCATGGTCGACAACTGTTACGGAGAATTCGTTGAGACCGTGGAACCCACGGACGTGGGAGCGGATCTGATCGTAGGCTCCCTCATTAAAAATCCCGGCGGCGGCCTGGCTCCCATCGGCGGCTATATTGTGGGGAAAAAGGAATATGTGGAAAATGCCGCTTACCGCCTAACTTCCCCCGGCCTTGGAAAGGAAGTAGGTGCCACTTTGGGTGTGAACCAGTCCTTTTTCCAGGGGTTCTTTCTGGCTCCTACCGTAGTGGCAGGTGCGCTGAAAGGCGCCGTATTTGCCGCTAATATTTATGAGCGTCTTGGCTTCGGGGTGGTTCCAAACGGAACGGAAAGCCGTCATGATATCATCCAGGCAGTCACTTTCGGCGTGCCGGAAGGTGTCATTGAATTCTGCAAAGGCATTCAGGCCGCCGCACCGGTGGACAGCTATGTGGAGCCGGAACCGTGGGCCATGCCCGGTTATGACAGTGATGTGATCATGGCAGCAGGCGCCTTTGTGCAGGGTTCTTCCATTGAACTTTCTGCGGACGGTCCCATCAAGCCCCCCTACGCTGTATATTTCCAGGGCGGACTTACTTGGTATCACGCAAAACTGGGAATACTCATGTCCCTACAAAAACTTATTGATAAAAAAATCGCAGTATTGCCAAAACAGGAGGCATAGATCCATGAACAAAAAAACTGTCTGTATCATTGGCGGAGGCGCTGCCGGACTGGTATCCGCTATCTTTGCCGCAAGAAACCATGCGTCCGTTATCCTGCTGGAACAAAATGAGAAACCCGGAAGAAAACTTCTGGCGACCGGAAACGGCAGATGTAATCTGACCAATACCTTCCAGCAGCCATCCTGCTATCATGGTAGGCACCCGGAATTTGCATGGAAAGTCATACAGCAGTTTCCTATGCAGAAGACAGTGGGATTTTTCTCAAAACTGGGGATCTATACAAAGAACCGGGAGGGGTATCTTTACCCTGCAAGCTTACAGGCCTCCAGTGTCCTGGAAGTTCTGGAAGCGGAAGCACGCTATCTGAAGGTAAAGATCAAGTGCCGGGAACAGGTGACGGACATCTGTGCGTGTCCGGACCGGAAACAGGGCAGATGGCAGGTCAAAACCGCAGACTGGCAGTACAATGCAGACAGTGTGATCATTGCCTGCGGTTCCCCGGCTTCGGAGATTGCAGGTTCCTGCACATCCGGCTATGCCTTTGCCCGGAAACTGGGACACACGCTGATAAAACCCCTTCCTGCCCTGGTCCCCCTGAACTGTAAAGGCAGTTATTTCACCAAGTGGTCAGGTGTCCGTGCAGAGGCCTGTGTTTCTCTTGCGGTTGGATATGATATTTTCCGGGAGGAGAGAGGGGAAGTACAGCTCACGGAATACGGCGTTTCAGGAATCCCTGTCTTTCAGTTAAGCGGTCATGCGGTACGGCTTCTGGATGAGGGTGTGCCAGTAAGGCTGCTGCTGGATTTTATGCCGGATTTTACAGAGGAGTCCCTGGAATCATTTTTAAGGACAAGGCTTGAAAACTGTCCTTACAAAACTTTAAAAGAAAGCCTGGTGGGGCTGTTTCCTAAAAAACTCATAGATGTATTGACCCAGGATAACCGGGATGATATCACGTCCCTGGTACAAAAGATCAAATGCCTGGAACTGGATGTCAAAGGTCCCCGCTCATTCAAACAGGCACAGGTATGTTCAGGAGGCGTATCCACAGAGGAGTTATCTCCTGAGACAATGGAATCCTCCCTTCATCCGGGTATCTTCTTTGCCGGGGAAGTGGTGGACACAGACGGTATCTGCGGGGGATATAACCTGCAGTGGGCCTGGTCAAGCGCAGCAGCAGCAGGCACACACGCTGCCTGCTGACAGCACAAAGAAAGGTAGATTTATGCTTACCATACAACAATTAAAACTTCCCGTGTCGCACACAGAGGGCGAACTGGAAAAAAAGATCCTAAAAACATTGAAAATTAAAAAAGAAGAGCTTCTCTCCTGGACGATCCGCAAACAATCTCTGGATGCTAGGAAAAAGCCGGAACTTTTTTTTGTATATACGATTGACGCAGAAGTTAAAAAGGAAAACACGATCTTAAAAAGAGTTGACCATAAAATAGTTATGTCAACAAAGAGGGCCTCTTACACATATCCGCAGCCCGGGAACCTATCCGGGGTTCAGCGGCCCGTGGTGGTGGGCAGCGGTCCGGCAGGTCTTTTCTGCGCCTATTACCTGGCACGGGCAGGTTTGTCCCCCCTTGTGATCGAGCGGGGCGATGATGTGGACAGCCGAATAAAAAAAGTGCAGTCCTTCTGGGACGGCGGTGTGCTGGACACGGAATCCAATGTACAGTTCGGGGAGGGCGGTGCCGGTACTTTCTCAGACGGAAAACTGAATACCCTGGTCAAAGACCCTGCCGGAAGAAATCTGGAGGTACTCCGCCTATTCGTGGAATGTGGTGCCCCACAGGAAATCCTCTATGTGCAGAAACCTCACCTTGGCACAGATTTGCTGGTAACGATCGTAAAAAATCTCCGGGGCAGGATAGAGGCATTGGGCGGTGAGATCCGCTTCCGAAGTGCCCTGACCGGCATTCATACGGAAAAGGGACAAGTGACCGGCATCGAGATCGATCACAAAGAGCAGCTTTCTGTTTCCTGCCTTGTTCTTGCCATCGGACATAGCGCCAGAGACACTTTTTCTCTTTTAGAAAAAAGCGGATTTTCCATGCAGGCCAAATCCTTTGCAGTAGGTCTGCGCATAGAACATCCCCAAACCCTCATTAACCAGTACCAGTACGGTTTGAAGGAACATGATAAGCTGGGGGCAGCCGCCTATAAGCTGACACACAAGGCAGCGGGCGGACGGGGCGTATACAGCTTTTGTATGTGCCCGGGCGGTTATGTGGTCAATGCATCCTCAGAAAAAAACATGCTGGCAGTCAATGGTATGAGCTATCAGGACCGTGCCTCCCAAAATGCCAACAGTGCCATGATCGTCACCGTAACACCGGAGGATTATGGTAATACCGGCCCGCTCTCCGGCGTGGAATTCCAAAGAGGCCTGGAAAGGACCGCATACCGTCTCGGCGGCGGCAATATCCCCCTTCAGCTTTTCGGGGATTTTAAAGAGGACCGCCCAAGTACCGGTCTGGGACTTGTATCGCCCTGCCTGAAAGGGGGATGGGCATTTGCCAATCTTAGAGAGCTTTTTCCTGCATTTATCAGCCATGCCCTGCAGGAGGGAATCACATATTTTGACCGTATGATTCCCGGATTTTCCAGGGACGACGTGCTGCTTACCGGCGTAGAAAGCCGGACCTCCTCCCCTGTGCGTATTGAGAGGAATCCAGAGATGGAGAGCAATATCCGCGGTGTTTATCCCTGCGGGGAAGGCGCCGGATATGCGGGTGGAATCACTTCCGCAGCCATGGATGGATTAAAGATTGGTGAGGCAATTGTGAAAAAAGTGATAAATTTTTGTTAAGCCATATACATCGTTTTTAATCTGTGCTACAATAAAGTCTGCTAAATTTTTTTTATGATGCCCATACCATGCTGAAGAGAGTATGTGGAAGATCATATGAATGACAATAGAAAAATCAAAGAAATACCAAATGAAAACCGGCCATACGAAAAGTGTCTGAAGCTTGGTGCCCAGGCACTTACCGATGAAGAACTGCTGGCAGTGCTTTTGCGCTCCGGCTCAAGCGGAAGCTCCTCACTGGAGCTTGCCGGGGAGGTACTGCACCTTTCCCGGGATAAAGAGGGCCTTCCCGGCCTCAACCAATTGAGTCTCCAGCAGTTAAAAAGTATACGGGGGATTGGAACAGTGAAAGCCGTACAGCTCAAATGCATCGGCGAACTTTCCAAGAGGATTGCGGTCTCTGTGGCAGAAAAGGGTGTTTCTTTTGATCATCCGGCATCCATTGCCAATTTCTACATGGAGCAGCTCCGCCATCAGGAACAGGAGCTGCTGCTTTGTATGATGCTGGACTGCAAAAATCATCGCCTGGGGGAAGAGATCGTTTTTAAGGGGACTGTCAATATGTCCCTGGTAAACCCGCGGGAGATTTTTCTTGCCGCTCTTTCCTATC
>ENA-UAPG01000285-UAPG01000285.1-human-gut-metagenome-genome-assembly--contig:-NODE-285-length-16460-cov-8.876745_pt1 | contig 16460 bp, 14 predicted proteins | sample MGYA00243478_ERZ654573 | MGnify/ENA primary metagenome ERZ654573 (study PRJEB26926, sample SAMN06164711) | human gut metagenome | biome: ENVO:00009003; feature: ENVO:2100002; material: ENVO:00002003... | reverse complement strand
TCGTATTCCGCGCATCTCCAATTTTACGGATTTTAATGCCCTGGAGGTGATACCCGGGGTATCGGTGCGCTATGTGAAAACAGTGCGTGATCTGAAGAATCCGGATATGATCGTGCTGCCGGGTTCCAAAAACACTATGGAAGACCTTCTCTGGATGCGGCAGAACGGTCTGGAGGCTGCAATCTTAAAGAAGGCAGCAGAGGGAAAGATCATTTTCGGTGTGTGCGGCGGTTACCAGATGCTGGGTGAAACTCTGTCGGACCCTGACGGTGTGGAGGCCGGAGGGCAGATCAAGGGCATGGGACTTCTTCCCATGGATACGGTATTTCAAGGGGCAAAGACAAGGACCCGGGTGGAGGGCAGTTTCCCGGAGGTGGAGGGCGCTTTGAAAGGGCTTTCCGGCGTGTCACTTGCGGGGTATGAGATCCATATGGGTATTTCGTCCCTGCGGGAAGGGGCCAGACCGCTTGTGAGGATCACGGATACCGTGAAAGGCAGCTCCAAAGAGGACGGGGCTTATGCGGGGAATGTTTACGGTTCCTATGTCCACGGTATTTTCGACAAAGAGGAAGTGGCAAAGAAGATAGTGGAAGCTATAGGGGAAGTAAAAGGCCTGGATGTAAGCCAGATGACAGGTGTGGAGTTTGCGGAATTCAAGGAAACGCAGTATGATATTCTGGCAGATGGGCTGAGAAAGCATCTGGATATGAAAAAGATATATGAAATCCTGGAAGCCGGCATATAGAAAGGGCGGATAAGATGAAGACAGAATTAGAAAATGTAAGACCAAAAGAGATTGAAACCAGAAGTTTTGAGATTATCACTGAGGAGCTGGGGGACAAAAAACTGGTGCCCGGTACAGAGCTGATCGTAAAACGGTGTATTCATACAAGTGCAGATTTTGACTATGTAGATAATCTCTGTTTCTCCGACCACGCAGTGGAAGAGGCGATTCAAGCCATTAAAAACGGTGCCTGTATTGTGACCGATACGCAGATGGCAAAAGCAGGTATCAACAAGAAAGCGCTTAAAAAGTACGGCGGGGAGGTTTTTTGTTTTATGTCTGATGAAGATGTTGCCTGTGTGGCAAAAAGTCAGGGATCGACCCGTGCAGTTGCAAGTATGGATAAGGCTGCCTCTATGGGAAAACCTCTTATTTTTGCCATCGGCAATGCGCCCACAGCTCTGGTCCGCCTGTATGAGCTGATAAATGAGAAAAAAATTTCCCCATATCTAATAATTGGGGTTCCGGTAGGCTTTGTAAATGTGGTACAATCTAAGGAAATGATCATGGAGACAGGGGTGCCTTACATTGTAGCAAGGGGAAGAAAAGGCGGCAGCAATATCGCAGCCTGTATCTGCAATGCACTTCTCTATATGATCGATAATGAGAGAGACTACTGGAAATAGAGAACTGTTCAGACCGTTGAGCAGTTACGGAAACAGACCTTCAATACAAAGGGAAAGAACAGGAAGGGGAAGTATAATATGAAGTGTGAAAGATGCGGCCATGAGCTGGACAACGACGATCTATTCTGCTCAAAGTGCGGAAAAGCGGTGTTCGAGGAATACATGGATGAGGACGACATCTGGGAGTTTTATAAAAGCGATGAAGAACTGAAGGATATAAAAAAGGAAACCGCCGCAGCAAAAGAAAGCGATCCTCAAGAACAGAGAGCTGAAAATGCGGCAGCGGAACCAAAAGAAGAAAAAGCAGCGGCAGAACCTCCGAAACCTGAAAGGACAGACCATACAGAAACGGATGGGGAAGGCACTGTTTTCGGGGATACAGTGACGGAGGAGCTGAGTCAGGATACGTTAGAGGATACGGATGCAGAGGCGGCGGAGCGTGAGAGGGAGACGCCTCCAACATTTCTGCAGAAGGAGGAGAACCCAAAAGACCTTGCGGATACAGATGAACTGCCCTTTGAGGATCTGGTAAAGAAAGCGGCAAAAGAATCCTCCTACAAGCCGAAAAAAGAAAAGCGGCAGGGAGAACCGGAGAAGAAAAATCCGGTCTGGCTCATATCCGGTTGTATTTTAATTGTCTGTCTTCTCGTTGGAGTCCTGTGGGGGGTACACGCCATGCAGCAGATGGATGAGGAAAAAAAGGCATACTACGCCAAAGCAGAACAGGAAGACAAGACCGCCGGAGCCAAGGGGCAGGATTCAGAAAATACGCAGGGTTCAGCCGATAAGGAAGCGGATGCCAAAAAAGAGACGGAAAGCGGAGAGAAGGACAACAGCGGCGCGGAGGCTGAAAAAGAAGAAAAAGACAAAGAGGCAGAGAAAAAGGAAGATAAGCCCAAAGAAGAAAAAAATGAAGAAAAGAAACAGGAATATTTTAAGTCAGTGGATGCGGACAGCATAGATTTCTCCAAATTTCAAAAAATCTCCATTGCTTCCACGGACCAGAATTCCCAGCAGTCCTCCGATAATTATGATTACAGCGCGGCCAGCGCTGTAGATGGGGATACTGCTTCCTCCTGGCAGGAGGGGGAAGACGGACTGGGGGAGGGTACCGGTATCCGTCTGGATTTTGACAAGGCCCACAAAGTGCGCTACATGGTACTTTACCTGGGGAACTGGAGAAGTGAAGATATGTGGAAGGCAAATGCCAGACCGGCGTCCCTGACCATCAGTGTGGGAGATTCCCAGAAGAAGGATGTGGAGTTTTCCAATGAAAAGAAGGCGTTCTGTCTTTCCTTTGATGAACCGGTGGAAGCTTCTTATGTATCCTTTTATATTAAAAGCGGATTTGAGGGAGACAGATGGAATGACAACTGCATTTCAGAAGTTGAACTATATGAATAAAAGATCAGGGCAGAAATGATCAAGCCATGAAACAGAAAGCTATAATTCTGTTTCATGGCTTTTTGTCTGCTGCCAAGGTCATCCAAAAGGGGCTTTCTTACAGCCGGACCAGTGAATTCGGAGACCTGTGCGACAGTGAACCTTATTTGTAACAGTTCAGACAGGTCTGCGCATTTACTGCGCTGACTGTATGAAAAAGTAGTGCCAGCTTTATCCGGCCCATCGCAAAGCGATTTTTAATGGCTGGATGCGTAATGGTTCAGCTTGTCCAAACTGTTACCCTTATCTGTCAACTGCATGGATGTGGTCAATAAAGAGACGGCGTATGCCCTCATATTCTCCGAGACCTTTTAACACAGCCTTCACTTCATATCCTTCGTCCTTAAACTGGCTGTACCAGGATTCCGGATCATCCCCCGCCATATCATTTTTGGCGTGGTCACCGGCCACGATCATAAAGGGCGCCAGCACCACTTCCTTCGGCTGGTAGGCTTTCAGCATTTTTTTTAGGCTCTCCATAGAGGGGTAGGCTTCCACGGTGCCCAAAAAGAAGTTGGGATATCCTTTATCTTTGAAGGTGTAATCCAGGGCAGCATAGATGGAGTTGGCAAAATGGGTGGTGCCGTGCCCCATGAACACCAGTGCCTGTTCCTCTGTAATATGAGAGAATTCGTCCGCAATGGCAGCAATAACCTTGTGGCTGTCATCCTCCGTGGTAAGAAGCGGGTCCCCGAAAGAAATCGAATGGAAGGAATCCCGGTAGGTAAGGGCATCCTCCTTCATCAGGTCATTTTCGATGCCGTTGATCACATGGGTGGGCTGTACCAGTACATCTGTAATGCCGTCTGACATCATCTGCTCCATGGCTTCCTTTACCGTGGGAATGATCAAGTTATCCCTGTTCTTAAGCTTTCGGATGATCATTTTGCTGGTCCATGCCCGATAGACAGGATACTCCGGGAAAGCCTGTCTCATAGAATCTTCGATGGCATCAATGGTAACCTTTCTGGTGTCATCATGGCTGGTGCCGAAGCTGACTGCCAGGATCGCTTTCTTTGTCTTCATGTTCACTGGTGATATTCCTCCGTAGTGTGTAGTATTGATATTGACGTCTGCTATGTATTTTTCTAAGGTCTGCAGATTTTTGGGAACAGGCAGCGCGGGCTTTAAGATACCTTTCATACACAGGCTGTCGAACAGTTCCAGCACGGCAGGCGCTTCCAGGTTAGTCTGGGCCAGCACTGCTTTGTTGCTGAACACATCAGCCGGGGTGCCGTGCATGAGAACTTTTCCCTGGTGAAACAGCATGATCTCGTCCGCCCACTCATAGGCATAATTTACATCATGGGTTGCCATGAGGACGGTGATCCCGGCCTCTGTCAGACGGTTTACAATCTGGTTCACCATGGTGGTATGCTTGGGGTCCAGGGCGGCTGCCGGTTCATCTAAAATAATAATGTCCGGATGCATGACAAGGATATCAGCGATGGACACCTGTTTTTTCTGGCCTCCGCTTAAAGAGTGGGTGGGTTTATGGCGGAAGGGGGTGATTTCCAGATGCTCGATGACCTCCTCCACCTCTTTTTTGGCATCCTCCTCTGACACACCCAGATTGAGGATGCCAAAAGAGATCTCCTGGTATACGCTGGCTGAAAAAAGCTGGTTGTCAGGGTCCTGGAATACGATCCCTATTTTGCTTCGCAGCTTTAAAAGGCCTTTCTTGTCATAGGTGACCGGTTCGCCGTTAAAATACAGGGTGCCTGAGGAAGGGCGGTGTATGCCGTTGCAGCACAGAAAGAAAGTGGATTTTCCGGAGCCGTTGGAGCCCATGAAAGCAACCTTCTGTCCCCGTTTGATCTCCAGACTGAGACCATTTAACGAATGGGAATTCTCGTCGTCATATGAAAAAAATAAATTCTCTGCTTTTAATATGATGTCATTGTTCATGCGAAGAACCTCCTCCAGATAGTTATGAAAAATAAAATGATTTCAAATAAAACAATCCACACGATCACTTTTTTCTTGGGAGGATAGGTTTCATTCAAAACATGGATGGTGCCGTCATAGCAGCGTGCCTCCATGGCGCTGTAGAGGGCATTGGAACGCTTAACCGCCCGGATCATCAGGACAGATCCGAGGGCACCGAAGGACTTTAAGCTTGTCTTGTAATTTCTGTTTCCCAGGCGGCTGTTCTGTGACGTGGAAATATAATAGGCAGTATCCAGCAGCACGAAAATAAAACGGTAAATAAGCAGCATCAGCTCAATCATCAGTTTGGGGCAGTGCAGCTTTCCCAGTACATTCAGAATGTCCGGCATGGGGGTCGTCATGGACAGAAAATACAGGCAGGAGACTGCGGACAGGGCTGTCAGAATCAACTGCAGGGCATAAAATAGCGCGTCTACGCTCCCTGTGAGGTACCAACTGCCTATAGAAACGGCAAATAGATCCAAGGGCTCGTGTTTTAAATTCAAAACAATGGCAATGGTGCTCAAGATCAGGAAAGCCAGCGGCACAGTCATAAAGTGGATATAGCGGGAAAAAGGGATTCCCCCCTTATAAACGGTGAGAATCCCTGTGACTGCTAAAACAATGCATGCGACCACGATGGAACGACTCATCACACAGAAAAGAAGTGTAATCATCGCGAACGCAAACTTTTCACCGGCATTTTCATATCTAAGCTTGGAATTGTAACAAAGCTTATCAATGGTTATCATAAGTTACTCCTTTCGCCGGATGCAAAGTATCATTCTCCTTTTCCCAGCTTCTTTCTTTCTACAAAGCGTCCCATAAAGAAGGCCAGGATGCCAACTCCGATGGAAGACTGCACACAGAACAAAAGGCTTTCCACTTCACCGGGAAGCTCGCGGCCAAGTATTTTTTCAAGGATCGGTTCTGCGATAGGCTGAAAACCGGAGTCCACTTCCGCCACCACCTGGCTGCCGGCATCGTCAGAGCCGCCGAATTCTGCGTCCTTTAAAGCGAAGAGCGGTATGAACGCAATTAGAATGATCACAATTAATAATCCAATTACTGTTTTTTTCATATTACTTTGCCTCCTTTAAAAAACCGATGGTACGGAGTTCCGGTTTCGCATAGGTCTCAAGACCCATGATGATAAGAACTGTGATGACGCCTTCGATAATTGCCAGAGGTAACTGTGTGGGTGCGAACACCAGCAGGAATTTTCCCATAGCGCCCATGATGGTAGTGTCTGCATGGTGAGCCAGTGCCATCTGTACGGCAGTTACACAGTATGTAAATAAGTCGCCCAGGGTCGCTGCAAGGAAAACAGAAACATATCGGTTCACCTTGCATTTTTTACAGATAAAGAAAATTCCGTAAGATACAAAAGGTCCTGCGATTGCCATAGAAAAAGTATTGGCACCCAGGGTGGTAAGTCCGCCGTGGGCCAGCAGGATAGCCTGGAAGAGGAGCACAATGATCCCCAGAATGGAAACTGCGCTGGGGCCGAAAAGGATGGCGCCAAGCCCGGTTCCTGTCATATGGGAACAGCTTCCTGTCACAGACGGGATCTTAAGGGATGAGATCACGAATACAAAGGCTCCTGACATAGCCAGCAGGGTGATCAGGTTTCTGTGTTCATTCAGGGTTTTCTTGATGGACATAAAACCTGCGATCAAAAACGGGACGCAGATCACACCCCATGCGATGCAGAACCCTCCGGGAAGATAACCTTCCATGATGTGCATGGCACTTACATTCGGCACAATACCAAAGGTCAGTGCGAACATGCTTGCCAATAAAATGATTCTTTTTTGTTGCTTACTCATTTTGTCTTTTCCTCCTTCTGATTGAGTAATATAATGCCCAAATGGGTATAAAAAAACCTGGCGGTAAAAACACCGACAGGCCATCAGAAGAACAAATGCGGACAGCAGACCTTATTTTAATAAGCGCCCATACCGCCTGTTCTTACACAAGGCCATCGTTCGTAACCATTGTGTAAATCGCTTGTGACAGGCAGGTCTTCTGACTCGGGCGTCATCACCGCATTTTGCCTTCCCAGTTTCCCAGTGACATCATAAAATGCGGCTCTTCCCTCACAGCGGCGCGACCGTGTGAGCTTTTAACTCAACTTTCCTATTATTCCGACGTAGCGGACACCTGTGCACACTCAATTCTGTGATTATTGTATCGCCCTGGAAGTTTTTTGTCAATTGAATTCGACAAAAAATCAAGATGTTGCACCTGGTAACATTCTATGCTAATATGAGAAAATAAAAGGTGCGTATAAAACAGGGCAATGTCCTGGCTTTCTAAGCATCTAGAAAACGGAAACAAAAGATATGGAGTGTAGGAACTATGAGTATTTCCATGATTGGAATTGACCACAGCAGAGCATCCGTGGATATCAGGGCCAGATTTTCTTTCACCAGAAAAAATGCGGTGAGCGCTATGGAGCGGCTGAAAGAAGACAAAGATATCTTAGGGTGTATTATTTTGTCTACCTGCAACCGGATGGAGATCTGGGCCAGCGTGCAGGATGACTGGGAGGGTTCCCTTTACAGTTTTCTGTGCAGGGAAAAAGAGGTTTGCGAGGAGGATCACCGGGAGTTTTTCATCACAAGAGAAGGCAGTGAGGCAGTGGAGCATCTGTTCTATCTGACCAGCGGTTTAAAATCCCAGATTCTGGCTGAGGACCAGATCATCACCCAGGTGAAGGATGCGCTGACGCTATCCAGGGATGCCTACTGTACGGACGGTGTGCTGGAAGTGCTTTTCAGGATGGCAGTGACGGCAGCCAAGAAAGTGAAAACAGAAGTGGCGTTTTCAAGAGCCAATACCTCTGTCATCCACCAGGCAATCGACAGGCTGGAAAACCAGGGATTTTCCATCCAGGGCAAGACCTGTATGGTCATCGGAAACGGAGAGATGGGGAAAGTGACGGCTCTGGCCCTGAAAGAGGCAGGCGCAGATGTGACGGTGACGGTCCGCCAGTACCGAAGCGGTATGGTGACCATTCCCCAGGGATGTGAGCGTATCAATTATGGGGACAGGATGGAACTGCTGCCAAAGTGTGATCTGGTGGTGTCAGCCACGGCCAGCCCGAACTGTACCATAACAAAAGAACTTTTTGAAAACGCGGAGGTTCCCCATCATGTGATCCTGATCGATCTGGCTGTGCCGAGAGACATTGACCCGGAGGTGGGAGAACTTCAGAATGTGACCCTCTATGATATTGACAGCTTTAAGATCGACGCTGCATCCCCCAGGCTCCAGGCCAGTATGCAGAAGGCAGGGGCTATTTTGAAGGAACAGATGTCAGAGTTTTATGACTGGTTTTCCGGCCGTGATGTATTTCCGAGAATCCAGGATATCAAGACGGAAGCTGTGGAGGATTTGAATGCGCGGATCTTAAAGATCCTGAAAAAGACCCCTATGGAGGACAGTGACAGAGAAAGGCTTCTGAAGGCTATAGACACGGCTGCGGGGAAGGTGGTAGGCAAGATGATCTTCGGGCTGAGGGATTCTCTGGAGCAGGATTTGTTCATGGAGTGTGTGGCCGGATTGGAGAAGGTTTATGAAGACTGAGAAAAAACTGTTTCCGCTGTACACAGACCTGACTGAGAAAAAAGCTGTGGTCATAGGCGGAGGAAACATAGCTTCCAGAAGGATCAAAAGCCTTCTTAGCTTTGTGGGGGAACTGATAGTGATCGCCCCCGATGTACAGCCGGAAATCCGGGAGCTTGCAAAAAGCGGTGAGCTGGTCTGGAAACAGAAAAGATACGAACGGGAAGATTTATATGATGCGGATCTGGCATTGGCGGCCACGGATGACAGGAAGGTAAATGAGGATATCTACAGTGCCTGTAAATGTCTGGGCATACTGGTGAACACAGCCAGTGACCAAAACAAATGTGATTTTCATTTTCCTGGAATCATTAACCACGATGGTGTGGTCATTGGGTTCAACGCAGCGGGAAAAGATCATAAGAAGACAAGGCAGATGCGGGAAAAGGTGGAAGAATTTTTAAAGACGCCGGGAGGTAGGAAATGAGCAGCGAAACAGTAGTGATCGGGAGCCGGGAGAGCCGGCTTGCCGTAATACAGAGTGAGATGGTGAGAGACTACATAGAGAAGAACAATAAAGGACTGAAGGCCGAGCTTCTCACTATGAAGACAACAGGGGATATTATCCTGGACAGAACCCTTGACAAAGTGGGGGGGAAGGGCCTGTTTGTAAAAGAGCTGGACCGGGCGCTTCTGGACGGAAGAAGCCAGCTTTCCGTACACAGTCTGAAGGATATGCCCATGGAAGTCCCGGAGGAACTGCCTCTTCTGGCTTTCTCAAAAAGGGAGGACCCAAGGGACGCGCTGGTACTTCCCGAGGGAGTGACAGAACTGGATAAGACAAAGCCCATCGGCTGTTCCAGTCTCAGGCGTACCCTGCAGCTTGGTGAATTGTTCCCTGACATGGAGTGTAAAAGTGTCAGAGGGAATGTACAGACAAGACTTGGAAAGCTTGACAGCGGAGAATACAGTGCTCTGGTTCTGGCTGCGGCAGGGCTTAAAAGGCTGGGGCTGACCCACAGGATATCCAGATATTTTGAGCCGGAGGAGATGCTGCCCGCGGCAGGACAGGGGATTCTGACCGTACAGGGCAGAAAAGGGAGAGATTATTCTTACCTGGATGGCTACGGGGATGCGGACAGTACCTGTGCGGCCTTGGCGGAGCGCTCTTTTGTAAGATTTTTGGACGGGGGATGTTCCTCACCGGTTGCGGCCCATGCGGTGGTGGACCGTGACAGGATCGAGCTTACCGGCCTCTACTATGAGGAGGAGACCGGCGCATATAAAAAGGGCAGCCTGGAAGGGACCAGGGCTGAGGCGGAGGAACTGGGCGTTCGTCTTGCTAAAAAACTGAGAGAGGAGTGCAGAGCGGCATCTATGACAGCAGTTGGACAGGAGACAGACCGTGCATGCTGTAAGGGAAAGGTCTGGCTTGTGGGTGCAGGCCCGGGAGATATCGGACTTTTTACCCTGAAAGGCATGGAAACTTTGAAAAATGCCCAGGTGGTTGTGTATGACAGCCTTGTGGGACAGGGGGTCCTCTCCCAGATTCCGGCCGGTGTGCGCCTGATCAATGTGGGAAAACGTGCGTCTCACCATATTATGCCTCAGGAGCAGATCAACCAGGTACTTGTGGAAGAGGCAAAAAAGGGATATAGGGTAGTCCGGTTAAAGGGCGGGGACCCTTTTCTCTTCGGAAGAGGCGGAGAGGAGCTGGAGCTTCTCACAAAAGAGGGAATCCCCTATGAAGTGGTGCCCGGAGTCACCTCCCCTTTGGCTGTTCCTGCGTATAACGGTATTCCGGTGACACACAGGGATTTCTGTTCCTCCCTGCATATTATCACAGGACATAAAAAGCAGGGGGAGGCCTATGACATTGATTTTGAAGCGCTGGTGCGCACAAAGGGGACACTGGTGTTCCTCATGGGTGTCACGGCACTTGCTGATATCTGCAATTCCCTGCTGCGGGCAGGTATGCCGGGTGAGATGCCGGCTGCCATACTGCAGAAAGGAACCACGGCAGGACAGAAGCGGATCGTGGCTACCGTTTCCACTCTGGAGGAGGAGGTAAAACGTCAGGGGATCGAGACGCCGGCTATCATCGTGGTTGGCCGGGTTTGTTCTCTTGCTGATACCTTCGGATGGTATGAGAAGCTGCCCCTGGCAGGATATAAAGTGCTGGTCACAAGGCCCAGAGAGACGGTTTCCACTATGTCCAAAAAGCTGCGCCTGATGGGAGCGGAAGTGCTGGAGCTTCCCGCTATCAAAACAGCTCCGCTTAAAGACCAGAGCGCGCTTTTCAGCGCATTCGGACAGCTTGACAGCTATGACTGGCTGGCATTTACAAGCCCCATCGGTGTGAATGTATTCTTTGAGGAGATGAAAAAGGCGGGGACAGACGTGAGAAAACTGGGCGGAGCAAAGATCGCTGCCATTGGAAAAGGTACGAAAAAAGCACTGGAAGAGAGAGGCTTGTTTGTGGATCTGATGCCTGAGGTGTTTGACGGGGAATCCCTGGGAAGAGCGCTGTGTGAAGTCTGCAGCGGTAAGGAAAAGATCCTTCTTCCGAGAGCAAAGATCGGAGGAAAAGAGATCATCCAGGAGCTGGAGAAAAAGCCCGGGCTTTTGATCTGTGATGTGCCAACCTATGACACCTTTTATGAAAAACAGGAAATGATCGATGAGAAAAAGGCTTTTGAGAGCGGAGAGATCAACTGCGCTGTCTTTACAAGTGCGTCTACCGTAAAAGGATTTGCGGAGGCAGTAGAAGGCCTTGATTATACAAAAGTGACGGCTGCCTGCATTGGAAAGCAGACGAAAGCTGCTGCGGACGCATACGGAATGAAGACATTTATGGCAAAACAGGCCACCATTGACAGTGTGGTGGATTTGGTTGTAAACTTGAAAAACAGCAGGTAACTGTGAAAACACGGGACAAATGAATCCCCAGACCTGTCTGGTGTGTTACGAATATACGAATAATTGAAAATTACGATAAGAGAGGATAAAAGGAGTGTAGCAGCATGGAAATGACAGTCAGACCGAGAAGGCTTCGGAAAAACGATACCCTGCGCAGAATGGTGCGGGAAACCAGGATGGATAAGAGTTCCCTGATTTACCCCATTTTTGTCCGCGAGGGAGAGAATATGGAGGAGGAAATCCCCTCCATGGAAGGACAGTTCCGATACAGCATAGACAGACTGCCTTACGCCCTGGAAGGGCTTATGAAGGCAGGGGTGGATAAAGTCATGTTCTTTGGTATCCCGGATGAGAAGGACGAAATGGGAAGCCAGGCATACGCAGAGAATGGTATTGTACAGAGGGCGCTTCGGGAGGCCAGAAAACAGTTCCCGGAAATGTATCTGCTCACGGATGTGTGCATGTGTGAGTATACATCCCACGGACACTGCGGCGTACTGTGCGGCCATGATGTGGAAAATGATGAAACCCTTAAACTGCTGGCAAAGACGGCCCTCTCCCATGTGGAGGCGGGGGCTGATATGGTTGCCCCTTCAGATATGATGGACGGCAGAGTCCGGGCCATCCGTGAAGTCCTGGATGCCAATCAGCATAAGGATATCCCCATCATGTCCTATGCTGTAAAATATGCCTCTGCATTTTACGGCCCCTTCCGGGAAGCGGCAGGTTCTGCCCCTTCTTTTGGGGACAGAAAGAGTTATCAGATGGATTTCCACAATAAAAGGGAAGGTCTGAAGGAGGCACTTCTGGATGTGCAGGAGGGTGCGGACATTATCATGGTGAAACCAGCCCTTTCCTACCTGGATGTGATCCATGAGGTAAAGAACAGCATCAATCTGCCGGTAGCGGCCTATTCTGTCAGCGGAGAGTATGCTATGGTGAAGGCAGGCGCAAAGCTTGGATATATTGATGAGGCAAAGATCATCTGTGAGATGGCAGTGAGCACTTACCGGGCCGGAGCAGATATTTACCTGACTTATTTTGCAAAAGAACTGGCCGGATTTATGGATGAAGGGAGAATCGGATAATGACAAGATCAGAGGAATTATTTGCGCGCGCCGTAAAACGGATCCCCGGAGGCGTGAACAGCCCAGTGAGAGCTTACGGCGCAATCGGGGAGACCCCGCGTTTTATACAGGGGGCTGTGGGAAGTAAAATATTTGATGTGGACGGCAATTCCTATACAGATTACATTGGCTCCTGGGGACCTATGATCTTAGGCCACAATCATCCTGCCATCCGTGAAGCTGTGATCAAGGCAAGTGAAAACGGATTAAGCTTTGGCTGTGCCACGGCAAAAGAGGTGGAGATGGCCGAATTCATCTGTGAAAGGATCCCCCATGTGGAGATGATCCGTATGGTAAACTCCGGCACAGAGGCCGTGATGAGTGCCCTCCGGGCTGCCAGAGGTTTTACCGGCAGGGATAAGATCATTAAGTTTGCAGGATGCTATCACGGTCATACAGATGCCATGCTGGTGAGTGCGGGAAGCGGTGTCATGACCAGCGGCGTGCCGGACAGTGCCGGTGTGCCAAAGGGCTGCACCCAGGATACCATGATCGCTGTGTATAATGATCTGGGGAGTGTGGAAGAACTTCTGGAAGAGAGCAGAGGCCAGGTGGCTGCTGTGATCGTGGAGCCAGTGGGTGCCAACATGGGTGTGGTCCCACCTGCCGACGGATTTTTAGAGGGACTCCGGACGCTGTGTGATAAGTACGGGGCAGTGCTGATCTTTGACGAGGTCATCACCGGTTTCCGGTTGAAATTTGACGGTGCCGCAGGATTTTACGGCGTGACACCGGACCTTGTCACCTATGGAAAGATCATCGGTGCAGGAATGCCTGTGGGCGCCTATGGCGGCAAAAAAGAGATCATGGAAAAAATCTCCCCGGCAGGTCCCGTATACCAGGCGGGAACACTCAGCGGAAATCCCATTGCCATGGCGGCAGGCCTGGCACAGCTTAAGATCCTGTTTGAGGATCCGGAGATTTATACAAGGCTGTACCAGAAAGGGGAGAGGATGTTCGAGGGGATCCGCAGGATTTTCGTGGAGAATAATATCCCTTATCAGGTGAACCGTGTGGCGTCTCTTGGATGTATTTTCTTTACAAAAGAAAAGGTAACGGACTATGCATCTGCCAAAACTTCAGATACAGATGCTTTTGCCGCATATTTTAAATATATGCTGAACCACGGTGTACATCTGGCACCTTCCCAGTTTGAGGCCATGTTCCTGTCAGATGCCCATACAGAAGAGGATATTGAAGCAGCGTTGAAGCTGATAAAGGAATATTTCTGCGCATAACCGGTGAAAGGAAAACGGAGGACAGCTATGAGTGAGACCACTTTGTGGACAGGATTGATCGTCATTTTTATGGCAGTCGTATTTGTGACCATGTTTCAGGAAAACAAGAGAAAACGAAGAGAATTTCTTCAGAAGATCAAAAAAAGCTGGGGGCAGATCCCGGACCGGGAGTATACCTGGGATAAGCTGGAACAGACAGCAGAGTATTTTCGGGAGCGAAAAGACGGACGTTTTTTCATTGATGACATTACCTGGAATGATCTGGACATGGACAGAGTGTTCATGCTCATGAACCAGACCGTATCTTCCCCGGGGGAGGATTATCTGTATTATCTTCTGCGTACTCCCGAATTTGGTGAGGATAAGTTAGTGGAGAGAGAGCGGCTGTATACATTCTTCCGGGACCATGAAGAGGAGCGGCAGAAGGTCCAGGAAATACTCACACATATCAAAAAGCCGCCCACAGCGTCCGTCTATCAGGCCATCCACGTAACAAAAGAGTATGATGCCGGGAATCCGTGGAAGCAGATTCTTATGTGTCTGGCTTTTCTGCTGTCCATTGGTGCTTTTATAGCGGTTCCCAGGTATGGCGTTTTTGTATTTCTGCTTGTGACCTGTATCAATATGGGCACGTATCTGAAAGATAAAGAGGTCATCCATGTTTATCTGACCGGGTTTAAATGTATGATGCAGCTTATAAACAGTGCAGGTGACCTGAACAAGCTGAAGATAGAGGCACTTCATGGTTATACAGAACGTCTGAATACCTGTGAAAAAGGGTTTTCCAGCTTTAAAAACGGAGCAAATCTGGTTCTGGACCGGGACGGATTTGCCAGCGGTCCGGAGTCCTTCATCCTGGATTATATCAGGATGATGACGCATATTGATCTGATCAAATTTAATTCCATGATGAAGGCCATGAAGGAGCATAAGGCGGAAGCGGAGGAGATGCTGGAAATATTCGGACTCCTGGATGCCTGCATTTCCATTGCATCGTTCAGGGAGGCCATGCCTTATTACTGTGTACCGGAGTTTACGGCATATAAAAAGGGGAGCGGTGTGCGGATGAAGGTGGAGAATCTTTATCATCCGCTGATCCATGAACCTGTGGCAAACAGTATTGACGCGTCCGGCGGCATTCTGGTGACCGGTTCCAATGCCTCGGGTAAATCCACATTTTTGAAGAATGTGGCACTGAATGCAATTCTTGCCCAGACCGTATATACTTGTACGGCCACGGAATATGCTGCGCCGTTTTTTAAGATACAGACCTCCATGGCACTGCGGGATGACCTGGAGAGCAAAGAGAGCTATTACATTGTGGAGATCAAGTCTCTGAAGCGGATCCTGGAGGAATCCGGGGATGAGGCACCCCTTCTGTGTATCATTGACGAGGTGCTGCGGGGGACCAACACCATAGAGCGGATTGCGGCTTCTTCCAATATTTTGGCGCACCTGAAAAAGCCTCATGTGCTTCCTTTTGCGGCAACACATGATATTGAACTTTCTTATATGCTGGAGGGGGCGTACACCAACTATCATTTTGAGGAGGAAGTCAAGGAGGATGATGTGGAATTTAACTATCTGCTGAAAAAGGGCAGGGTAACCACCAGAAATGCCATCCGCCTGCTCTCTATGGTGGGATATGACCGGGATATCGTAAAAGAATCGGAAGCTGCGGTGGCGGATTTTGAGGCCACCGGAATCTGGAAAAAGGTAGGGAATTAATATGCTTGTAAAAATATATACAGACGGTTCTGCCAGGGGCAACCCGGACGGACCGGGAGGATACGGCTGTGTCCTCCACTATACCGATGCCAAAGGAACGCTGCATGAGCGTGAATTTTCCCAGGGATATGTGCGCACCACCAACAACCGCATGGAGCTGATGGCAGCTATCGTGGGCATGGAGGCACTGACAAAACCCTGTGAGGTGGAACTGTACTCAGATTCCAAATATCTGGTGGATGCCTTTAATCAGCACTGGATTGACGGCTGGCTGAAAAAGGGCTGGAAACGGGGAAAGAATGAGCCGGTAAAGAATGTGGACTTATGGAAGCGGATGTTAAAGGCAAAAGAGCCTCACCGTGTTACTTTTATCTGGGTGAAAGGGCATGACGGACACGAGATGAATGAACGGTGTGACTATCTGGCAACCAGCGCAGCGGATGGGAATGATCTGCTGGTGGATCCGGGGGTGTAAAACCGTAATATGTTACGGTATCGTGTTGGCTAATACGGGATTTTTTTACACATCGCAAGAGTCCCTTTAAGAAAATGTCTTGCGGGACAGCAGACTGTGAATATTAACTCTAATATTGCAAAAGATAAGTATGACAACATTTTTAGCTTTACAGTATCTTTGCCAAATGTTATAATGCAGTTAAAGAAAGGAGGATTACCATGAATTGTGCCTGTTTTTCAAAGCAACGATTTACTACAAAAAAAGATCTGTCTGAGAAAAAGACTTTGTCAGCAGAAGTAAAGTCGCGGAGAGATTTTATTCGTTCTCATGATTTTGAAGTCAATGTTGATCCTTCTACAAAAAAAGCGGAGATAAAGGTTATCAAAAGATAATATAGGGAGAGCATTAAATGTTGTTAAGTATGATGCCGGTTTACAAAAGCTGGCATCATCTTTCCATTCAGGAAATAATTATCTGAATAAATTTTTGAAGGAGTTTGTTTCATTGTATGATGGTTTTGGCAAAACATATGTGTTTTTGTCAGAAGAAGAACAAAGTATTATAGGCTATTATAATTTAGGATTAGGTTATATAGAGCAATACGATAATAGTATTACAAAGAAAATAGGCGGGGCTATC
>ENA-UAPG01000278-UAPG01000278.1-human-gut-metagenome-genome-assembly--contig:-NODE-278-length-16606-cov-9.385898_pt1 | contig 16606 bp, 17 predicted proteins | sample MGYA00243478_ERZ654573 | MGnify/ENA primary metagenome ERZ654573 (study PRJEB26926, sample SAMN06164711) | human gut metagenome | biome: ENVO:00009003; feature: ENVO:2100002; material: ENVO:00002003... | reverse complement strand
ATTCCCTGCTCCTTATCTATAAAGAGGAACGGCCTGTTTCCCAGAAGCCTGGGGATGCTGCTCTCGATGGTTCCCGTAAAGGTGGCAAACATGGTAAGCCATTCATCTGTCTTTCTACCATAAGAATGTTGGATGAACGGCGCGATGAATACACCTTCCCCTTCCGGCAGAAGGTACTTTTTTCCCTGAATGGTTATTCTTCCGGTGCCTTTTTCGGACTGAAGGTAATGACAGAGCGGATAGCCTTTGGGGCGGGAGGTACTTTCCTGTACCCAGTGGTTTCCTATGGAATCAAAAGTAAAAGGCTCGCTGACCGGTGTGCTCCTAAAATGGATTGGCATAAGTATCACCTGTTTCAAAATATTATATTATTTAGCTTAACATATTACACAATAATCTGTCCATCTATAATATAATCAAGTTAGCCGATGACAAAGAGATTGGCATGGAGCTTTTGGGTGATTATAAGCAGAATAAGGAGACAGTGACATGAAAGGTAATTTTAAAAGAATTTTATACGGCGGGGACTACAATCCGAACCAGTGGCCAAAGGATATCTGGCAGGAAGATATGAGGATCTTTAAGGACGCACATATCAACAGCGCGACCGTTAATGTTTTTTCATGGGCAAAGATCCAGCCTTCAGAGGAAGTCTATGATTTCAGTGAGCTGGATGAGATCATAGAGATGCTTAGCAGGGAGAAGTATGACATTGTGCTTGCTACGTCCACAGCAGCGCTTCCGGCCTGGATGGTAAAGCGGTACCCGGAGGTGGCAAGGACTGATTACGAGGGAAGACACCACAAGTTCGGACAGCGGCATAATGCCTGTCCAAATTCTCCGGTTTATCAGAAGTATGCCGGGGCACTTGCAGGAGAATTGGCAAAAAGATACGGGAGCAATAAGCATGTCACTTGCTGGCATATTAACAATGAATACGGCGGGGACTGCTATTGTGAGAATTGCGAAAAAGCATTCCGGGTCTGGCTGAGGAAAAAATATAAAACATTGGAAGCGCTGAATAAAGCATGGAATCTGGAGTTTTGGGGACATACCATTTATGACTGGGACGAGGTTGTGCTGCCGAATGCGCTGAGCGAAGGACTGGATAATGATAAGACTGCATTTGCGGGGATTTCCATAGATTACCGCAGATTTATTTCAGACAGCCTTCTCAGCAATTTTGTTATGGAGAGAGACGCGGTACGCTGTTATGATAAGGAAACCCCGGTTACCACAAATCTGATGGGAACATACAAGGGCCTGGACTATTTTAAATGGGCGAAAGAAATGGATGTGGTGTCCTGGGATAACTATCCCAGTTACAATACTCCCTGGAGCCAGACCGCTATGTGTCATGATCTGATGCGGGGACTGAAGGATGAGCCGTTCATGCTCATGGAGCAGACACCCAGCCAGCAGAACTGGCAGCCGTATAACTCCCTGAAAAGGCCGGGACAGATGCGGGCACAGAGCTATCAGACCATTGCCCATGGGGCGGATACCATCCAGTTCTTCCAGCTTCGCCGAAGCGTGGGGGGCTGTGAAAAATTCCACGGGGCGGTGATCGCACATGTGGGAACCGAAAATACGAGAGTTTTCCGGGAAGTAAGTCAACTGGGGCAGGAGTTGGAACAACTGGGAGATATGACACTCGGTTCCGTGAATGAAGCAGAAGTGGGAATCGTATTTGACTGGGATAATTACTGGGCACTGGAATATACCAGCGGACCTACGGTGGATTTGACATATGTGGATCAGATCCATCAGTATTACAAATATTTTTACGACCGCAATATTCCGGTAAATATGATACCTTTTGACGGAGATCTTGACAGGTATAAAATCATTGTGGCCCCTGTGCTCTATATGGTAAAAGAAGGGATGCGGGAAGCCTTGGAGAACTTTGTACGAAAAGGCGGAGTCCTGGTCACCACGTATATGAGCGGAATTGTTGACCAGTCGGATAATGTGTATCTGGGCGGATATCCGGGAGTATTAAGCGATATGGCCGGCGTGTGGGTGGAAGAAATAGACGCCCTGGCACCGGAACAGGAAAACACAGTGATCTTTCATGATGGGGAAAGTGTACCGGGCAGGCTGGTATGTGACATCATTCATCTTAAAGGCGCGGAATGTATTGGCAGATATGGAAAAGATTTTTATGCGGAAAGTCCGGCAGTTACCAGAAACCGGTTTGGAGACGGGCATGTATATTACATAGGCACTGGAATGGACTGTCCGGGAATTGCAAAGGTTCTTGATATGGCAGCAGAAGATGGATGTGTGAAACCGGTTGTGGAGGAAGAGACCGGGCTTGAGATCACCTGCAGAAGGAAAGACGGATACAGGTTTTATTTTGTCATCAACTTTAAAGAGGAAGAACTGGAAATCCCGTCCTGTCTTGCGGGAAATACGGATGTTTTGACAGGAGAACCTGTGCGGAGCGGGGATACACTTTCAAAATATGATGTGAAGATCATTCGTACAAAAGAGTAGAACAGCAGTAACGGCAAAAAAGGAGCTGATGCACCAGATGATGGGGCATCAGCTCCTTTTTGGGAAAGAACGCTTGTTCTATACATCGCTCTATGTTATACTGTAAGAAATCAATGTATAAGAATTGATACAGACCGGGAATCGGAATTTCTGTAAGTAGAGGTGGTATGAGGTGAAACGTTGTATTGCAGTGGCCGGAATAGCTTAGAGACCAAATATTGATTCTAGGAGGATTTTATATGACTATTCCGGAGAAAGAGATTTATCCCCGCACAGGAGATAAACAGACTATTTATTTAAAAAGTGTGATCACAGACCCTGGTATAACCGTGGGCGAATATACAATGTATAACGATTTTGTCCATGACCCGGTGCTGTTTGAAAAGAATAACGTATTGTATCATTATCCGATAAACAAGGATAAACTGATCATCGGGAAATTCTGTTCGATTGCCTGTGGTGCGAAATTTCTGTTTAACAGTGCCAACCATACGTTCCGCTCTTTGTCAACATATCCGTTTCCGCTTTTCTTTGAAGAGTGGGGGCTGGATAAAAAGAAGGTGACGGATTCCTGGGACAACAAAGGAGATATTGTGATCGGTAATGATGTGTGGATCGGTTACGAGGCTGTGGTCATGGCAGGTGTCACCATTGGCGACGGGGCAGTCATAGGAGCCCGTGCGGTTGTGACTAAGGATGTTTTACCTTATACAATTGTGGGAGGGATACCTGCAAAGCCCATAAGAAAGCGCTTTTCAGAGGAAACCATTTCGGCACTGCTTGCACTCAAGTGGTGGGACTGGCCAAAAGAAAAGATCGCGCAGAAGATAGAAGCGATTCAATCAGGCTGTGTGGAACAGCTTTATGAAAACAACCAGTAATTACAGCGGCAGTAAGAAGGGGGCCTTTCGGGGCCCCTGACTGATATGTGTGCAGGATATTGTCCGATATTTGCGTGCAGGATATTGTTCGGTCTTTAAATACGAAAGGATGTGAAGTGACATGAAAATAGATATGGTTCCCCGCATTTTGCAATTGGTGTCCCTGGTGCTTATGCTGATCAGTCTGTATTCAAAAGAAGAGATGCCATTGATTCTTGCAGCCATTGTAATGGTCATCTGTGTTGCTCTGAATTTTTATCTGAGCGCAAAAAACAAAAAATAAAATTACATAGGGAAGTGACAATGGAAAAGGAGATAAAGAATGCCTTGCTTGAAAACCTGGACAAATTACATACAACAGAATTGGGTGTTGCACGGATCAAGAGGAATCTTTCACTGGACACGGATCTGGTGGTGGAATGGTGCAAGACAAAAATACAATCACCAGGTGCCGATATCACAAGAAAAGGAAAAAATTGGTATGTGGATATAGATGGCTGTGTGATAACTGTAAATGCCAATAGCTGGACGATCATAACAGCACACAGGGAAAAGCGCGGAGGGCGCAAGAAATGAATTATATAAAAGAGAACAAAGCAGCATGGGAGGAAGCGTTTGAACACAGGCATCCTGGCTGGGGGGAAGAAAATCATATAGAATTAATACATGAGAGACTTCCGTTTTTCTGCCCGGATGTCATAAAAGAACTGGAAGCGATAGAGTTCAAAGAGAAAACCATTTCCCAGTTCTGCTGCAACAATGGGCGTGAACTTCTGTCTTTGATGCAGTTGGGCGCTAAAAATGCGATTGGTTTTGATATTGCGGAAAATATCATAAAACAGGCAGAAGAAACGGCAGCGAAAGCCGGTATTGATAACTGTAAGTTCGTCTCCTGTAATATACTTGAGATTCCGGATACTTACAGAAGTCAATTTGATTTTATCCTGTTTACTGTTGGGGCGCTTACATGGTTTGAGGACTTGAATCTGCTTATGGGAAAAGTGTCCGACTGTTTAAAACCGGGAGGAATGCTGTTTATCCATGACTTTCATCCGGTCATGAATATGCTGCCATTGCCCGGTGAACCGGCATTTGACGAGCAGCATTTAAATAAAATAGAATATTCCTATTTCAGAAAAGAACCATGGATAGAGAACGAAGGTATGGGATATATGTCGGAGACCTATGATTCAAAGACATTTACCAGCTTCTCCCACACAATGGCTGACCTGATCAATGCAGTCAGTTCTGCACAGATGCGTGTTGTGAAATTGAAAGAGTTTGATTATGATGTTGGATTGACAGAGGCCTATGATGACAAGGGATTTCCTCTGTCTTATCTTTTGATCAGCGAAAAGAGATAGCCGTTCCATCTCCCATACGGGGACCGAATGGAACGGATTTTATAGCACAGGGGAGAAGAAATGCAGGGAAACGGCGAAAAAAAGCGGGAGCGAAATAGAATCCTATATTTGATCTTGATCATAACAACCATGATCCTTGGAATCTCATCCAGAAAGTTTGGATCATATCTTCCGGTATTACTCCGGGACTATGTAGGAGATACGCTTTGGGCCCTCATGGTATTCTGGGGAATCGGGTTTTTGTTTTCAAAAATATCCACAGGGAAGGCAGTGATCGCTGCCCTGTTGTTTTCATACGCGATTGAGTTTTCACAGCTATATCAGGCAGAATGGATCAATGCGCTGCGGCATACAACCTTGGGAGGCCTGGTATTGGGATTTGGTTTTCTGTGGAGCGATCTTGTGTGCTACACCGTGGGGGTTCTGGCCGGAGGGCTGATAGAAAAAGGGTTATGGAGATTCCTGTTACGGCCAAAAAATGAAACAGGAAATGCGTAAATTGAGGATGGAGAATTATGGGGGAATCCTATTTAAAGATCGGCAAAGCTTTTGGGTGGACAGTCGTATATTTGGGAGTTATGCTGTTTTATACTTTTTTAGATGTAACAGTATGGCGGAATGTATTTCCTGAGACAGCTGGCTGGCTTAATACAATCACAACGATCATTTGTGTATGCGGGTTCATAGAGTTATTGAGAAAAAAGGGATATCGGGTCAAAATGTTGGCAAATATAACACCAACCGGTCTTTTGCTTGCGGTTGGATGTTCTGTTTTGTTTTATCTGCTTCTGGATAATTTCCTGGACCCTATATTTGAAAGTCTCTTTCCTGTAAGTGAACAAAACTATCAGGAGACAATACAGAGTTTACGCGCAGCACCGGTTACAAGTCTGCTGCAGGTATGTATCATTGCACCTGTCATTGAGGAAACATTCATGCGGGGGTTTGTTCTTGGCGGTCTGAAAAAAACTTATGGAGGTGCGGCGGCATTGCTGGTTTCGTCTGCTCTTTTTGCCCTCCTTCATTTCAATATGGTGCAGACTTTCTCAGCGTTTCTATGTGCCATTTTCTTAGGGAGTCTTTATCTGTATAAAGAATCTATATTATGCTGCATCATTGCACATTGCGGTTATAATCTGATATCGTATGTTACGATGATCTGTCCATATATAGAAAAGTAAATGCCCAAATACCGTGATTATTTGATTTTTCACAAGTCCTAATAAATATACCCTCCACTATAACACCAGACTTTTTGTTGGTGGTAATGTATTTTTGTAAGGAGGTGTTGATTAATGAAAACATATAGAACTTTAGAAATTGCACAACTCATCGGCATTCATCCCAACACGGTCCGTATGTATGAAGATTTGGAGCTGATTCCAAAACCGGAGAGGCAGCCAAATGGTTACAGAGTTTTTACAGATATTCATGTAGAACAATTCCGGCTTGCACGCCTTGCGTTTCAGATTGAGGTGCTGCAAAACGGACTGCGAAGAAAAATCGTGCGTATGGTAAAAACATCCGCAGCAGGTGACTATGATAAGGCTTTGAAGCTCACACAGGAGTATCTGATGCAGGTCAGGGAGGAAATAGCCAATGCGGAGGAGGCCATTGTGATTGTAAAACAGATTTTAGGCGGCCGGACGGAAGAAAACATCCACGAAATGAAAAGGAAAGAAGTATCCGAATACCTGAAAATTTCTATGGATACCTTGAGAAATTGGGAAATGAATGGCCTGCTGACTGTCCGGCGCAAGCGCAACGGGTATCGTGTTTATACCGATGAAGATATAAAACGGCTAAAGATCATCCGTTCCCTGAGATGTGCCAATTATTCACTGGAGGCCATTTTGACAATGCTTGTTCAGCTATCCCAAGATCCTGAGATAGATATAAAAAAGGCACTGGACACACCAAGAGAAGATACAGAGATCATTGCCGTATGTGATAAATTGGTGACGTCCCTCATGGCTGCAATGGGCAATGCGGAGAAAATGATTCTTAAACTAAAAGATATGAAAAACAGATTTTCTTAACCCCTCTGTTTTACCACCAATGTTTTTTTGCTAATAAGCATTAGGCGCAGTACGCTTCGTTGGACTAAGGCGTACTGCGCCTTCATTTTAGATATCCCAGAAATTTTATTTAAAAATGCAAGTTGTCGTTTATTCGCAGCGTTCACCTAATTGCATCAACATTTTAAAGGTCATTTTGAACACCTTAGGCATTTCAACAATTCCAGCACATTCCCTTTTGAGAACGGTACCTAAATAATGATAATTGAGTTTCAACCCTCCACTTTAACACCAATGTTTTTTTCCGTGATATCCTTGACCTTGATAAAACAATTAGGAGGAAGATCAAATGCAGGAAGTGATCAAAGTCGGGCAGCTTACAAAATCTTACGGTGAACTGACCGCAGTGGAAAACATAAGTTTATCGGTTGCCAGAGGGATGGTTTTTGGATTGCTCGGGGCCAATGGCGCGGGAAAATCCACCACAATTGAATGCATTCTGGGTACGAAAAAGGCCGACCGGGGGATTGTCCGTATTTTAGGGACAGACCCATTAAAAGACCGGAAAAAACTTTTTGAGAAGGTGGGAGTTCAGTTTCAGGAGAGCAGCTATCAGGAGCAGATCACAGTGGCGGAGCTTTGTCAGGTGACGGCCTCTTTATACAAAAAATCTGCGGATCCCTTTGAACTGCTTGCAAGGTTCGGGATCGCGGATAAAAGGAAAAGTCTTGTCAAGGATTTATCCGGCGGGCAGAAACAGCGTCTGTTCATTGCTCTGGCACTGATACCCAATCCGGAAGTGGTATTTTTGGATGAACTGACTACCGGACTGGATGCAAAGGCGCGCCGGGAGGTCTGGAAGATTCTTTCAGACCTTAAGGAAAAAGGGTTGACTATTTTTTTGACCTCACATTTCATGGATGAGGTGGAAGCTTTATGTGACTGCATCTGCATTCTGCGTGAAGGGAAAATCGTTTTTTACGGCACGGTTTCTGAGGCTATAGAAAAAAGTCCATATGAGAAATTTGAGGATGCTTATCTTTGGTACACAGACGAGGAGGAACAGAACAATGAAAACATTTAAAACTATGTTAAAAACAGAACTGAGTTTGTCGCTGCGGGGAATGGATATGTTCATTTTTGCAATCTGTGTTCCAATCGTGGTATTGGTTATTCTGGGGATCCTATACGGGGATAAGCCTGCCTATCCGGGTGCGGAATTTACTTTTCTGGAACAATCTTTTGGAGCCATCGCCACGATCTCTATCTGTGCCGGCGGTGTCATGGGACTGCCATTGGTTGTATCTGATTACCGCAGCAGACATATACTGAAGCGTTATAAAGTCACACCTGTCAGTCCTTCTATGATCTTATTTGTGCAGGTAGTCATCTATACCCTATATGCGGTGATCTCCTTTTTATTACTGTATCTTACGGCGGCAGTTTTCTTCGGATATGAATTTCGCGGGTCTGTGTTTCAGTTTCTGGGAGGCTATCTTTTAGTGCTGGTATCCATGTTCAGCATTGGTATGATGGTGGGAGGTATTGCGCCTAATACAAAAATAGCAGGTGTGATCGCAAGTATATTATATTTCCCTATGCTGATATTTTCCGGTGCAACGCTTCCCTATGAGGTTATGCCTGATACCATGCAGAAAGCGGCGAATGTGCTGCCCTTGACGCAGGGGATAAAACTGCTGAAGGCAGCTTCTCTTGGAGAAAGTGTAGATCATGTGCTGATTTCCATTATTCTTATGGCCGTGATTGCCATATTTTGTACCGTGACAGCATTTCGTTTTTTTAAATGGGAATAAACACTGAAACTTCATGCGTAAGCGTAACGGGGCGGTTTTCATCCGCTCCGTTTTTCGGATTCTTCTATGGAATGGAAATGTGTTTTGTTGACAAAAACTGTCTATGCTATATAATAAAAACATAGGAAAAATCAGTCCGGTGCAGGCAAAAAGGAACGGATGATAATATGAAAAAAAGGTATCTTTACCACAGCAAGGAACAGAAGCGGCTGAACATATACAAGGATCTGCAGAGAGAGCGGATGAAAGACGAGAGGAGTTAACGCTTATGATATATACAACAGATTATGCCTCACCGGTCGGAAGGATTTTGATCGCTGCGAAACACGAAGCATTGATCGGTCTCTGGATAGAAGATCAAAAATATTTTCTCGGCTCCATCAAAGAGGAAACAAAAACATGTCATGAACTGACAGTGCTTGTCCGGGCAAAAACCTGGCTGGACCGCTATTTTGGCGGGGAAAAACCGGAGACCAAAGAATTACCCCTTGCGCCTGAAGGCAGTGAATTTCGGAAAAGGATATGGGAAATCCTCATGGAGATTCCATATGGCGAGGTCACTACATATGGTGAGATAGCGGGAAAAGTGGCCGCAAGGCAGGGCATTGACAGAATGTCAGCGCAGGCAGTAGGCGGGGCGGTGGGGCATAACCCCATTTCCATCATCATCCCCTGCCACCGGGTGGTCGGTTCCAATGGCAGCCTGACAGGGTATGCAGGCGGCATTGATAAAAAGATAGCGCTGCTCACACATGAGGGTGTTTCCATGGATAAATTCTTTGTGCCCCAAAAGGGGACTGCCCTGTAAAAGGCCCAAAATAGAAGAGGAGTTAAGGGATGTATAGACATGAGACCTGGAGGATTGCGTATGTATGAAAGAATGCTGAATAAACAGGAAGAGCCAACCATAACCCAAATGACTGCGTTCTGCGGTGAAAACGCAGAACGGTTTACGTTACTGAATGAGTGGTTATCCCAAACATATGGTTCTGCACAGAAGATCACGTTTCCCTACGGCAATCACTATGGCTGGGGAATCGCCCATAGAAAAAAGCAGAAACTGCTGTGTAATATTTTTGCAGAAGATAACGCATTTACCGTGATGATGAGATTATCTGATAAACAGTTTGATTCTGTATATAGCCAGGTGCGGAAATATACCCAGGACTTTATTGATAACAGATATTCCTGCGGGGACGGCGGCTGGATCCAATACCGTGTCACATGCAGGGAACAATTTGAGGATATTCAAAAATTATTATGTGTCAAATGTTCATAACCACAAATAGGAATGCAAAATTATTGATACTATAGAAAAGAAGCTATAAATGAAATGCACATAAGGAGGCGATCAAATGAGAGAATGTATTCGCTGCCACACAGAAATGGTTGAGGGCTGTGATCTGAAGGTTCAGGGGGCCGGGTATGGTATTATTTTGGCCGACAGTGAAAAGATATTTGCCAATAGGCTTGGAAAGCCAAAAGTTGCCGTCTGCCCCAAATGTGGGGAGGTTTCTATTTATTTTGATAATGTGGATCTGCTGAAAAAATAAATGCCGCATAAGTTCTGGAACCGGCTTTTCTGTACGGGGGGCCTCCTAAAAATTTGCGGCATAAGTTCCTGATGACAAAACCAAGCAGGGCGGACTCCCCGGAAAAGGAAAGCCAGCCGGGCATATCAAGCTTTCTTTGATATGCCCGGCTGGCTTTATCAGATGACGCGTATGCCTGTTAAGCGCGAAGCCTTTTGAGCTGCAGTTCGGACCAGTTTTAAGCGGCTGCTTACCGGAAATAAAGGATCACAGGCACCGCGATGAGCACTAAATTGATGATCATACACACAATCTGTACGGGCCTTGATCTTACTTTTTTAACAAAAGCAGTTATTTTTTCATTTTCCAGCCGCTGTTCTACCTGCTCTTTACAAGCGATTTGAAATACACCGCCGCAAGTCAGGCTGTTGGCGCGAAATACCAGCCACAGGCCGGGATTTCCTGTCAGCAGCACGCTTAGTATGGGACTGAGCAGGATGCCGATATGCAGATAGCCGATAGCGGGGCTGAATTCTCCCACAACGAAAAGCCAGTTCCAGATGGTGTAGGCAGCAAGCCAGCACACCGTACCGATGGCCATTACCTGGCTGGTGGTAAACAGTGTATCTGTATGCGGACCGGCGTTGGCTGTGTAGATGGCGGTGAATGGTCCCGCGACGTTCGGGAACCACTCGCCAGCCAGTGTGAAGACGGAGGCGCTGAGAAAGAGGCCGGTTACAAAGTTAAAGGGCTGATGGTTCTTGAGCAGGTCTGTGATCGTAGCCTCCATACAATTGATGATGAGAAATACCAGAACAATGTTGACGTAAAGCCTGCCTCTCATCAATCCGAACAGGGGCAGGAGGATCAGTACGCGCATAACTACCAGCGTGCTGAGTTTCAATTTTTCAAACATTACCATTTTCAGCTTGCACAATACAATGATGGGCAGGATCACGTTGACGGGAAGGTTCACCCATAACGGAAAATAAGAGGCGAGCATGGACACCGCCAGAATCGCTGCAAACCAGATGAGGAAAGTGCCAAATTGACCTACTTTGTCGAAGAGTTTCCAAATACCGCAGGACTGTTTTTCTTTCATCGTGTTTCCTCCTTTTTTCAAAGCTGAACAATAGTTTCCTTACTATAAGTATAGCTTTTTCCGGTGCTTCTGACAAGTGAAGCGGCCATGATACGGCGTGTAATTTGCCGAACTCTTCCCCATGGCGATTTTTTATAAACATAGTCTCGTATTACTGACCTGTGCGTGGTATATCTGCCATGTGTGGGTCTTTTTTATGATCAGCTCGCAGCTTCATTTCGGCAGACAAAATGGCTAATCATTGATATTCTTAGCGGGATTTGTTATACTGATACTATTATTATGTATGTGAACAAAGACGCGGCAGAAGAAAATGGAACCATAAGATAGAAATCAACTGGAGGTACATAGATTGAAAGCAGGAGTAAAGAGGAAAAAGAGATCAGTTGTAATACTGGCAGTGTCCGCAGTGATTTTTTTGATCGCGCAGTCCCTGTCCGGTTTTTTTCTTGTGCAGATCATCGGAAGGATGAACCGCAGTGCAGATCAGAATCTCCTGACTTCCAGCCGGGTGATCAGCGAAGGGCTGAATAACAAGATTGCCGTTGACAGGGAGCTGGTGGTCACCCTAACAGATCTGCTTGCCATGGAACCGGAAAATGTAATGGAGGAGACGCTGCGGGAGTATGCAGGTTCCACTGACTTTTTTCGCTTTTCTTATGTAAATGCGGAAGGGGAAGGAATTGACAGCCAGGGCAATTTTGTCCAGGCATCGGATTTTCCGTTTGACGAACCTGGGATTTCAGAGGGAAGGGGCGGATTGTCAGCGCCCTATTATGGCTCCAGCGGGCGGATCCAGATTACATACCGGTGTCCTGTCAGAAAGGACGGAAAACAGACCGGTGTTATTTACGCGGACCGTATTGTAAATGATTATAACCTTCCCACCTTGTTTTCTTTTCATAATGGGGAGGGCTCTGCCTATGTGGTGGACAGCAGCGGGAACTTCATTATCAAGTCAAAAGGAACAGCAGCGGAAGAGGATGTGTACAGTTATCTGGAAAAGCAGGGAAACAGTGAGTCTGTACAGGAAACGCTCCGTCAGGTGATCCGGGAAGAAAAAAGCGGAACCCTTGTGGTGATGAATGAGGATCAGAAATCTCTTCTGGGTTTTCTTCCCATAGGAGAACCGGAGGGATGCTATCTGATCACAGTGATTCCCCGTACGGTTCTCCAGAGGGAAGCGACCCCCATCATCGTTATGCTCTGCTGTATGTTCTGCCTGCTGCTGCTGGGCGGTTTAGCCATAGCTGTGCTGCTTGCGGGAAGGCAGTCCATGAAGGCAAATGTACAACAGAAGGAATACCGGGAGAGGTTGTTTAAAAATCTCTCTGCAAATATAGATTTTGCATTCCTTCTTTACACGCCCTCCGGACAGAAAGTGGAGCTGGTGTCAGATAATCTGCCCGGGCTTCTCGGCATTACGGCACAGCAGGTATTGGAAAGGCCCGAGCAGGTATTTGATGCCATTGGCGTGACGCAGGAGGATGGTGTCAGAAACAGTTTCCTGGATGGGACACTGGAAGAACAGGTTACCAGGGAGAAAATGGTTGGCATGGGACCCAGCGATGTCAGGCGGTGGATCGCAGTCCATCTGATTCCGGCGGACTACGGTCAGTATCTGGCGGTGTTCCATGAAACCACGGAGGAACACAACATACGGGAACAACTGGCAGATGCCCTGACACAGGCCCAAAACAGCAACCGGGCCAGGACCGCGTTCTTTTCTTCCATGTCCCATGATATCAGGACCCCTATGAACGGCATCATAGGCATGACAAACATTGCATTAAAGAACCTGGATGACAGGGAAAAGGTAGAATCATGTCTCAATAAGATCACGGCGGCTTCTGGTCATCTGCTGGAGCTGATCAATGAGGTGCTGGATATGTCCCGTATAGAGAGCGGAAGGCTCAGCCTTAAGGAAGAAAGCCTGTATCTGCCTGACTTGATCGCAAACCTTGTGTCTTTTGTCAGGCCGGAGATGGATAAAAAGAAACAGAAACTGTATATGAGATCGCCAATCCTGGAACATGATACGGTTATCAGCGACACCCTGCATCTGCAGAAAATCCTGCTGAATCTCTTGTCAAATGCAGTGAAATATACCCAGGAGGGCGGCGAGATCAGTCTGCAGATCACGGAATCCCCTGTGGAGGCGGAGGCCATACGGATGAGTTTTGTGGTTGAAGACAATGGGATTGGTATGAGTCCGGCATTTCTGGAGCGTATATTTATGCCTTTTGAGCGGGCAGAGGACAGCCGGATGAGTCAGGTCACCGGTACAGGACTGGGGCTTGCGATCACAAAGAATATTGTGGATATGATGGGCGGAGAGATCCGTGTTGAAAGTACGGAGCACGAAGGCTCACGCTTTACAGTGGAACTCCCTCTGAAACTGCCTGCACAGCAGATACAGGACAAACCGGATTTGACGGGATATTCCGTCTTGCTTGTGGATGATGACCAAGATGCCTGTGAGAGTATCTGTCTGATACTAGAAGAAGCCGGTGTCCGTGCCCATTGGGTATTGAACGGGGCAGACGCTGTGGAAGAGGCCTGGAAAGCACATAAGATGAGGAATGATTATGGTATGGTCATCCTTGATCTCAGAATGCCCGGGATGGACGGATTAGAGACGGCCAGGCAGATCAGAGACCGGTTAGGCAGCAGTGTGCCCATTCTTCTGTTGTCTGCTTGTGACTGGGAAAGTGTGAAGGATGAGGCTGTCTCAGCAGGGATCAACGGTTTCCTGACAAAACCGATTTTTAAAAAGAATCTTTTGGAACAGTTCATGTATTTCATCCGGGGAAGAAAAAGTAAAACGGTTGAGGAAGTTTCGGAAGACACGATCAACCTGGAAGGTGTCCGTATCCTGGCAGCTGAGGATAATGAACTGAACCGGGAGATCATCATAGAGCTTCTGGAAAGCTGCGGTGCTGTTGTGGACAGTGCACGGAATGGAAGAGAAGCATTGGAATATTATTTGAGCAGCAGTCCGGGATATTACCGGATGATACTTATGGATATCCATATGCCTGAGATGAACGGGCTGGAAGCAGCAAGGGCTATCCGGGCTTCCGCAAGGCCCGATGCGGCTTCCATTCCGGTGATCGCCATGACAGCGGACGTATTTAAAGAGGATATTCGCAGATGCAGGAATGCGGGAATGAATGCGCATATTGGAAAACCGTTGGAGAATGCTGTATTCTTCCGTACACTTCAAGAATTTATAAATATCCCGCAGGATTCGGAGGAAAAACAATGAAGAAAACAGTAGGATTGGCAGGGGTACTTCTTGTCCTGGCCCTGACAGCGGCCGGCTGTCAAAAGAAACAGGATGTGCCGGAAGTATATCTGGATGAAAGCATTCCGGAAACACCCGTGGCGGTTTTTACACAGAATGACCTGGTATCAGATATGATCCAGGAGTGCTGTGAGAAGGTAGTGAACCGGGATGGGAGCAGTAATATTGTTGTCTATAGTGATTCTGCAGAATATTATGCGGATGAAGGACTGTCATACCGGGAGCTTCTTTTGAAACGCCTGTCATCGGGAACCGCAGATGATCTGTATCTGATCCCCGCGGAGGATGTGCTGGAGTTTGATGAAAAAGGGTTTCTTTATGATCTGTCTGATTTAGACTGTATGCGTAATCTGTCACAGGATGCTTTGATTCAGAGCACGTATGACGGAAAGGTATTTTCACTGCCATTATCTTATACCTGCTTTGGCTTTGTTTGGAATGTGGAAATGCTGAAGAAATATGGTCTGGAAGTACCGGAAAATCTGGATGAATTTTTAAATGTATGTGAAAAACTAAAAGATAATGGAATTCTCCCTTATGGAGCAAATAAAGATTTCGGATTGACGGTTCTGGTTATGTGTGCGGGACTTTATGATGTTTACCAGGGGGAAGGCTCGGAGGAAAAACTGGAGGCGTTGTCGGATGGGACTGCCCCAGTCAGTGAGTATATAGGAAAAGGGTTTGAATTCCTTCAGATGATGATTGACAGGGGATATATGGATTCGGAAAAAGCACTTGACACACTGCCTTTCAGGGAGGAGGAATCCGAGTTTTTCGCGGAAGGAAACTGTGCCTTTATCTGTGCGATCTACCGGGGCAGAACCTTTGAGGATTTTCCGTTTGAGATTGAGATGACGCCGCTGCCGGTACTGGAGAACGGTTCTATCTGTGTGGTGGGAGCAGATCAGAGAGTGGCAGTTAACCCCTGTTCTAAAAACCTGGAAGGGGCCATAACCATCATGGAGACATTAGGACAGACAGAGCAGCTTGATTCCTTTGCCAAAAGCCTTGGAAAGATTTCAACATCCAAAAATGCCACCGCACCTGATATCCCTCAGTCGGATTCCATAATAGCATGTGTAGCCAAGGGGGATCAAATACCAAACCAGGATTTCCGCCTGCATTTTAATGTGTGGGATACGGTAAGAGAGTTGAGTCAGCAGCTTTGCCAGGGGCAGAGTGTGGATGAAGTGACAGCAGAAAATGATTCCAGGCAGAAGGAGGAAATCGCCCTGTATGGAAAGCAGTGAGGCGCTGCCCATCATTTTGCGGAAAACATGGCCGGTTCATGCCGGGCGCCTGTTTCAGAGCCTGCATGATATTTTGAGTGATAAGGAGAAAAACTATGGATAAGAGGCAATTGGATGCGTTGGCAGGGAAGACCGGTGCGGCCGTACCTTTGGAGGGATATCGTGGGGTATGTGACGCCATGAAAATAGAAGCATTGGGCTTTTGGCTTGATGATGACCTCACTATTTTATGGGCAAGCAATTGGTTTTATCAGAAAGCAGGATATACGGAGAACGAGTTTTGCAGGCAGTTTTCAAGCCTGCGGCAGTATTATATGGCCTATCCCAAGGAGTTTCGGTACATAAAATGTCATCTTGAGGAGGCTGCTGCAGGCAGGCTGTCAGATGTGGAACTGACGGTACCCATCCCTGTAAAAGAGGACCGGGTAGTATGGGGACGTATGACTGCCACATTTTCAGGCATGCGATCTGATGGGCGGATGGAGTGCCATGCATTTTATAAAGCAATTGACAGTGAATTTCAGAATATTTTGAAGGAAAACTATCATCTGAAGGAAGCAGCAGGGTATTTTAAATGGGTTTTGGATGAGTATTCCGGAAATGCGTATATTGCAGATATGGAAAACTATGAGCTGCGTTACATTAACAGAGCCGCCAGCGAAACGCTTCAGCTTCCGGTTGAAAAGGTGGTAGGCCGTAAGTGCTATGAAGTCATTCAGAACCTGAACGCACCTTGTCCGTTCTGTACCAATCACTGCCTGAACAAGGATGGATTTTATGAATGGGAATATTACAACCCGTTTTTGAAACGTTCCTATATGCTGAAGGACCGTATTATT
>ENA-UAPG01000273-UAPG01000273.1-human-gut-metagenome-genome-assembly--contig:-NODE-273-length-16754-cov-10.725792_pt1 | contig 16754 bp, 15 predicted proteins | sample MGYA00243478_ERZ654573 | MGnify/ENA primary metagenome ERZ654573 (study PRJEB26926, sample SAMN06164711) | human gut metagenome | biome: ENVO:00009003; feature: ENVO:2100002; material: ENVO:00002003... | reverse complement strand
TCTTCCCCCAGAAAAATAATCCTGTCTGACAGCAAACGGGAGAAAATATCATAACTTCGTTCTCCCCGGCTCGTCTGTTCCATTACATAAGGAATTGTACTCATGCTGCCATCTCCTTGATCTCACTGATAAACATGATATATTTTGTATTATAGAAATTCCCGCACAAGGAAATTCTGTTTTGCTTTGGAATAAAAGCCCCCATACTTCTATAAGTTTTAGGCGGATATAGGTATAGCTGTTTAAAAGCAAAGGAAAATGATTGCTGTGAATCATATCCGGCTTCATAAGCGATCTGCGTAATCGGCTCGTTGGATTCCACTAATTTTTCTGCAGCAATCGTAAGCCTGCGGCTTTGCAGGTATTTATAGATGGTGATCCCCGTACATTCGGAAAATATGCGGTTAAGATAAAATTTTGAATAGCCAACACTTTTAGCAATTTTATCTACGTTAATTTCTTTCTCCATGTTGTCTTCCATATAATTCAGGACTTGTTTTACGATATCTTTTTGCCGTTCCATAGTTTTTCGCCTCCTTCTCGTCATTATAACAAGTTTGGATGTGAGTGTCTTAATAAAAAATGCCATTTTTAGATCCGTTATGTTTTTGTCTTTTTTCTGTGTTTCCTGTATCTGAACTGCCACATTGTAAATGTTTTAGGAATTTCTTCTTCTTTCTTATTTCTTCGGACTCCTCTTCTTCATCAAGTTCCTGAACCTTAGCATCCTTTGTTCCCGAAAGGGCTTCGAGCATCTTGACTATCTCATTTTGAGCAATGGGACCCGAACCCAAGGATAAGCACACCATTATGGTAAGAAATAGTTTATATATCCTTTCTTTCATTATATTCCTCCGATCTTATCTCTGTTTGCTCTCGTAATAAGTATGCAGTTTATAGTCACTGCCTAAATTGCACACAAAAAAGAAGCCATCGTTTGATCCTAAAAATGACTTATAACTACCAGAACACCTGCAATAGAGTCTTCTTATAATGGTACCTAATTAAGTTTTATCCATGATTTGAAAAACAATTGATTCAATTGTCCAGACGTACCTTCTGTTTAATTAATGTCCATCCATCAGGCAGTAATATAAATAAGGTCAAAAAGAAAAAAAGAAAAACTATAGTAAGATAAAAAAGCGGACGGATCCCTTTTGGAAGAGCTGCGACCATGAGTATTGGGCATACATTCTTCGTTATAATTTCATTATAAGAGTTATTTTGATCCAATAATGAATTCTTAAAACCGGTAGTATGATCACCGTCTTCGTTGACAATGATACTTTCTGAAGCTGCCCACGCCTCAATTACAGTTGTCTTATCTAATGATCCATAGGGAGCATAAGTACTGCAAAAGAGCACATTCATAGTTAAGCACACAGCCAAAAGAAGCATACGGAATGATACTGTAATACGGGAAAGATGATCTATCTTTTTATTTATTACCATTACGATTCCTTTCTACGCTGTGGTCAACTGAAGCATCCTTGATCTTAATTCCATATCCGGAGATATGAGTAATACTCACTTATTTGATTATACCAGTAAAAAAAACAAAAAGAAAGAGGCTGTGAAAAAAGCTCCCTTTATAAGACCATCGGCATAGTCGATGGTCTTATAGCTCCCCTTTTAATTTCGTCAATGACAACTGGAAAGGTATGCTCAATTAAGATAAATCATCTGCGGATGACAAGCAAAAAACTTTTAACAATTGGAAATGAACTTCGCCCGAAATAGAATAAGTTGTAGTTTTATTTTTCATAGCAGATAAATCTTACCACAAAAAGAGGATTTTCAACCACTAATGTGTATTGAAAATCCTCTTTTTTATTCGGACAGTTTTTTCACAGTCCCTTCATAACATCATTTACTCTGTCTACAGTCTTCATCACTCTTTCGTAGAAACATAGTTGGGATTCTCTTTAAATGCCTGTACCAACTCCTGCCCCGGTTCTTCTTTAAAAACTTTTTTCCATGATTTTAACAGGTTATCAGGCGTTACACTGATTGGCTCAATTCCGATAAATGATGGGACTTTTTCATTTAAAACGGATTTAGCAGCCGCCAATGCGATCGCCTGTCCCTGCTCATACGGGCACTGTGCGCTAAGTACCTTGATCATACCGCCTTTTGCCATATTCATAGCATCTGCATAGTCCAGATCGCTGGTAACGATGGCAATATCAGTTCGCCCCATTTCAGTCAGCGCGGCAATGGCCTCCATGGCAGGACCATCCCAAGAGATATAAAGGGCTTCTATTTCCGGATACCGTTTGATTAGATCTTTTGTCTTTTTATATACTTCATCTTCTTTTTCAAACCTGATCTCTTCGCATAAATGCAGCACCGGATATTCCTCACTTATCACCTGCTTTGCCGCGTTGTCCCTCTGCATAGTCGCGTAGAAATCAGCTCCATGGACAATCAATCCGTAATTTTTCATATTATGCTGATACATATATTCCCCAAGGCCATGTCCCATATTCTGTCCATGAGAGTGTTCATTAATAGAAACACAGGTAACATAATCCTCCGGCTGCAGTCCATCCGGTACATTTGTTATCAAGATCAATTTTATCTCACTGTCCGCAATTTTTCTAAACGCGTCTGCCGTCAGCTTATTATCGGTGGGGATAGCGATCAGGATATCCGGTTCCAGCATCCTTAAACTGTCCAGCTGCCTGCACTGCAGCTGAGGATCAAAGTGGGCATCCGTGATCGCAATGACAGAAATGCCCAGATTGTCAAAAATATCCCGTATTCCTTTTTGGTGCAGCTCCATCCATGCCTTTCCCGCATAATGGAAAGAAATGGCTGCTGTCAGCTTTTTATATCGAATATTCTGTATCTCGGCTTCCGAGAGTACAAGTTCACTCATGGATGATGCCTTTTCTCCAAATGGTCCCCTGCCGATTCCGCAAGTGGAGGAGCGCACCACCAGTTTTGTGGGCAGCGTAACGGTCCTATAAACGTTTTTATAAGCGGACACATTGGCATATTCTTTGTTTGCGATCCTTTGCAGCAAGGTCTCAATGGTCAGTTTTACATACTGTTCCGTATCCTGTTCCACAGTTGTAAGCGCCGGGGTGTGCAGAGGTGCCCAGTCAAAAGAACCGAAGCATACCACGGATATGTCTGTTGGACAGGTGATATTATGGGCATCTATATATTTCAGAAAAGGTATCACCACCGCGTAATTGGCAGCTATTAATGCTGTGGGCATTTGTTCACCACTCAAAAGTTCATCCAAAGCCTCAAAAATATCCTGCTCTTTTTGCAGATGCGGATAGATATAGCCGGACACTTCCGGAATATGGTACTCCTGCAGCGCTTTTTTGAACCCTTCCAACCGCTGGGGGGAACGCTCCTTGCTCCTCCCCAGAAATCCGATCCGTTCATGGCCCTTATTGATCAAATGCTTTGTGGCTTTATAGGCCCCATCCAAAGTGTCCGTACAAATTGTGTCTGCCATAAAATCCCTGACTTCTCTGCCAAGAACGATTACAGGGATCTTAACATCCAAAAGAACGCGCTGTATCAAAATGTCCTTTTCATCGGGAAAGACAATGATCCCGGTTACTGTATTCCCCTCCAGCAAAACATCGAAAAAGTTTTTCATGCTGGATATATCCGAATTACATTCTATGGTGATCAAAGAATAACCCGTATCTTTTAAACTTTCATCAATCTGCTGTTCTACCCTGCGTTGAAAATTACTTTTCTTATCAGCTATCAGCATAAGGATATATTTTTCTTTTATTTCCGGCATGTGCGGCAATGTTTTCTTTAGAACAAAATTAGGCGGAGTATCCAGTTCCCGTATTGCTTTCTCCACCTTTTCCACTTTCTCTGGACTAACATAACGTGTTTTGTTAACTACATGGGAAACCGTAGACGTTGAAACACCTGCCATTTTTGCAATGTCATTAATTGTGGCCATATTATTTTTCTCCCACCTTATATAGTATATTACTACTATACCGTTACCGAATAGAAAAGTCAATTTGTTGCGCAAATTTGGCAATATTTTCGTAACTGTTTACTCAGTACTGTGCATTCACTGCGCAGTACGTGAGAAAGTGATGCAAGGGTGCATAAATCCCATCGCAGCAGGCGATTTTTAATGGATTTATGCATGTTACTGGAACACAGTGAACAGTAACATATTTTCGTAACGAAAGAAACAGGAACCGCAAAGGGTCCCTGCACTCTTTTTTAATCTTCAACTTTCATCCATGCTTTATCCTGGGCGGATCTCATAACTGCGTCGCAGACTCTCTCCACACGGTATCCCACTTCAAAATTGGTACTCGGCTGATATCCCTCTGTGATCGCTTTTATAAACTCATACATTTCGATGGTTTTCAGTTCCCCGTAACCGATGTTCATCCCCGGTATATTCCAGGTAACTTCCCCGTGGAAGTGCGCCGGCCCGGTATAAATTGTCTTGAATCCTCTTCTGTCATCCGGATCATCCGCAAAGCATACCTGTAATTCGTTCAGTCTTTCATAATTGAATGCAATGCTGCCTTTTGTTCCGTGCAGTTCGATGGTGATAAAGTTATTTCTGCCCCATGCATTACGGGTGGCTTCAATGCTGCCGACAGCTCCGTTTTTAAACTTTACAAGGAAGGAATCTTCATCATCCACATCCACTTCTTTTCTGGGGGCATCTGCACCCAGTTTTACAGTCCCAAGCAGGTCCACTCCGCCTTCCTGTACAGGCCTTTCTTTAATATATGTTTTTACCATGGAGACCACTTCCTCAATGTCCCCGGCCAGATACTGTGCAATGTCGATCACATGTGAAGCAATATCACCCAGCGTTCCTGCTCCCGCAATATCCTTCTGGAATCTCCATGACAGAGGGGAATCCGGGTCCGCAGACCAGCTCTGCAGATAGGTACAGCGGATATTCAGGATATCTCCCACCGCACCTTCGTCAATAAATTTTTTAGCAAGATCGATGGCGGGAACTCTGCGATACTGATAGGCATTCATGCTTACAATGCCTTTCTTTGCAGCTTCTTTGGCAGCATCCGCCATTGCTTTGGCATCGTCCAGTGTAGATGCGATCGGTTTTTCACAAATGACGTGTTTGCCTGCCTGCAGCGCGGCAATAGCAATGGGCGCATGGGCGTTGTTTGGTGTACAAATGCTCACCACATCAATTTCCGGATCATTGATAATATCATGCCAATCTGTACAGCAGGCCTGAAAACCAAACCTATCCTTTGCTTCCTCCGCGATAGACGGTTCAATATCACAGATCGTCTTTAAGACAGGTACTGCCGGAGCGGGCCAGAAAAATTTTGGCATATTAGAATAAGCTACCACATGTGCCTTTCCCATAAAACCTGCCCCTACTAATCCTACATTTAATTTTTTCATGATGAATCCTCCTTAAAATTGATATTTTATTTAATTGTTCTTTTTTCTTCGGCTTAAATTGCTGATTGCAACGGCAAGAATGATAATTCCGCCTTTGATCATTGTCTGCTGCGCAGAACTGAGATTCGCAAGGATAACTGCGTTATTCATCATTCCCATGAGCACGGAACCAAACAACGCTCCGATCACGGAACCGGTGCCGCCCGACATCGCGGTTCCTCCCAGTACGACTGCTGCGATAACAGACATTTCATCGCCATCGCCGTAGGAATATCTTCCTGCCTGCATACGGGCCGCATACATGATCCCCGCAAATGCCGCAAATGCACCTGACATGGTGAAAGCAATGATCTTCACTCTGTCCGTTTTAATACCACTGTAAACCGCAGAGTTCTCATTTCCGCCTGTGGCCAGAACATGCCGGCCAAATGCGCTTTTGTTAAAGATCAGAATTCCAATGATATAAAACAGGATCGTCCACAAAACCAGCACCGGGATTCCCGCAACGCTTCCGATCCCAAAAATATTACAAAACGTTTTATTTGCAATGGGGACCGCCGCTGTATTGGTGATCCACATGGCAGCACCCCTTACAATCTCCATGACGCCAAGGGTAGCCAGAAAGGCTGGGAGTTTCAGTTTTGTGACCAGCAGCCCGTTGATACAGCCAATGACCACGCCAAATCCCAGGCCCGTCACCAACGCCAGCAGAATACTGTTGGTAGCCTGCAGGACAAGAGAAACCAACATTGCTGTCATGGCAGTTACGGCACCAACGGTCAGATCGATCTGGCCCGCTGCCATAACAAAAACACCGGCAACTGCCATAACGGATATCATTGCTGTCTGCCTCAGAATATTGATCAGGTTCCTGGGCTGTAAAAATCCTTTATTCCCCAGGATCAATGCAAACAGTATGAACACAGCGGTAAAAATAATATAGACCATATACTTATCCCACTGTATATTCTTTTTATTTTTGCTGGATTGCATATTGTAATTCCTCCTCTGAATCTATTTTGCTCCTATCCATCTCTCCGGTAATCCTTCCATCATATATGGTGATGATCCTGTCACATACTGCCATAAGTTCCGCCAGTTCTGATGAAACAAACAAAACACCTTTTCCTTCCTCCGCATAATCCCTCATCAGCGCAATGATCTCGGCTTTCGCTCCTACATCGACGCCTGCCGTGGGTTCATCCAGCATCATGACTTCCGGCTGCATATTCATCCACTTAGCAAGGACTACCTTTTGCTGGTTGCCGCCGGACAGCAGATTGATCCTCTTATGAATATCATCTGTCACTATATTAAGTTTCCGGACATTATCTTCCACCATCTCATCAGCCATTTTTTCGTCAACAAAAACTCCGTGTTTTCTCAGTTTTGCCACTTTGGGCAAGATGGCATTTTCTTTTACAGAGTGGATCAGGACAAGACCTTTTTTTCTTCTATCCTCAGGGATCAACGCAAAACCGTTTTTAACAGCCTCTTTGGGGTTTCCTATCTTCATGGTTTTACCATTTAGTTTTACGACGCCCCCTTCCTGTTTCCTGATCCCGAACAAAGTCTCCAAGATCTCTGTCCTGCCGCTTCCCATCAAACCGGCAAATCCCAGGATTTCTCCTTTTTTCAGGCTGAAAGAAATGTCTGATATCCTGTCGTTTATTTTAAGATGCTCTACACTCAACAGATCAGGGCCGTCTTTGTCATATGTCCTGGGAACCCAGTCAAATTTTTTTCCTGTATTCTCTCCCATCATATGAGCAATAATCTCATCCATAGTAATGTCGGAAATCCGACTGGTATGTACAATTTTGCCATCCCGCAATATGGAAATACTGTCCGCGATCTCCATGATCTCACTCATACGGTGCGAAATATAGATCATGGAAACCCCTTTATCCTGCAGGTCCTTCATCATTTTAAAAAGCTGTTTGGTCTCTGCATCTGATAAGGACGCGGTAGGCTCATCCAGTACCAGGATCTTTGCCTCTTTTTCCATGGCCTTTGCGATCTCAATCATCTGGCTTAAACCTACACTCAGATTACCAACCATCTCTTTTGGGTTCACTTCGATCCCTAATTCTTCCAGAACCTCACGGGAGCGTCTTGTCATGTCTGAAGTTTTGCGGAATCCTTTTTCAACGATCTCCGCCCCCAGAAATATGTTCTCCTCCACTGTCATAGTCTGGATGAGAGACAATTCCTGAAATATCATCCCAATTCCGTTCTTTTTCGCATCGTGCGTGTCCTGAATGGATACTTCCTGCCCATTGACCAAAATCTTCCCGGCATCCTTTGTGTAAACGCCTGTCATGATCTTCATCAATGTAGATTTTCCTGCCTGTGTCAAGTAAGAACCAAAAAAAATTCTAAAACACTTAATTAAAAAATCACAATTATATGGCTGTCAAATATGTCACATAATTCTAACTTTTTAATGGTACACCGCATCAAAAAATGATGCGGCTGTATATTATCTCACCCCTTGTACCATGGAACACGTAGAACCAGTTTAACCATACCCTGCCTGACACTTTGCAGCACCCTTTCTCACTACTCATGCCTCCGGCGCTACCCGGACCGTGATTCTATATTACGGAGGTATCATTATCATTTTGGCTTTTAAATTATTGGTTAGATAATCCATGAATAAGTGCCGCTCATACCTTTACTTCTTCTATTACGATTCCTTGCATTCACCCATAAGGCAGGTACATCATGGCGTAGCTGATTACTTTTCTTCATGCTATATTGCATGCCCAAAATGTTTTGTATTCTTAAAGGAAGATTTCAGCAATATGTCATTTATGGCATCTTAAAATCAAAAATCTTCCACCGTGCTGATATTCTATTGTCAAAGTACAATTCCCTGAACTTTTAATTTCAGTTATCACATCCAATAGCTAAAAATAAAAACTATCAATGTGATATGAACTCATTCTACAGGAATACTCCACTTTTAACCATTGACTGCTAGTCCATAAATAATATAAAAAACAGATTATCAATAAACATCTTCTCTGATGATTCTGATAATCTGCTATCCTATATTCCATATTGATATATATAACTGTATGATTTCATGCCATGACAACTTGATACAGCCAGAGTCTGCGTCATTAACTCTTTACCAAAATAACAATCGCCGTAAATATCATCACTATTCCGCCGATTCTACCAACCCATTTCTTTGAATTACTACCTAGAAAAGCACTAATTTTATCCGCGCAAAAACTATATGTAAAATCACTCATTAATCCTACAGACAAATATGTGACCCCTAATACAATCATTTCCAAAATATACAGGTCATCATTAACTACAAATTGTGGCATAAAGGAGGCGAAAAAAATAATACTTTTAGGATTTAAAAATGTCAGCAAAAATCCCTGACGCCAACCTTGCGTTTTTTTAGATGTTTCGGTATTATTATCAACACGCTTTAACGCCATAAATCCTAAAAAGATCAAATAACATGCGCCCACGATTTTAATACCCTCGTAAACTGCCGGGAACGTATTTAATATAATTCCCATTCCGCTCAATGAAAAAATCATGGCAGTTAAATCCCCTATGAATATACCTGGAATAACGGAGTAAGCAGCACGTTTCCCCCTTGTCACACTCGTCGTCACTAAGTAAGTGACCGATGGGCCTGGTGATGCAATGATCAATAAACTTGTAATGACAAAAGTTATCCATATACCGACAGTCATAATTAATTCCTCATTTCTTATATGCTATTCGTTATTTAATAATCCTAACAATGGATAGGGTGACTTATCCATAAAACAAAATTCCTTTGGAATAAACACCTTTGGCATCTCATGTACAAATTGTAAGAGATTCTTTTTAGAGTTAGAAGCGATTATACTATAAAAATTTGTGGAATTCCATATAATTGTTGCATATTTAAAATGGTCTGACAATGATTCTCTAAATTCTTTTAATGTAACTTGACCATTATGCATTGTATCTAATACTTCTCGTCTCTTCTTGATTATATCCTTTTGTTCAAAAAAATGGTTTTTAAAACACTTATCTTTAATTTCCTCTCTTCGTATATATTCATCGTTATATTCACAATTAAATTTTTCAATAAATACCATTAAACCATCTGCTTTCAATTTTTGCTTAACATAATCAATCTGTTCGCCTCTATTGCTACCATACATTTGGAAAGTAGTATCCTCTACAATAACATCAAAGCCTTGAAAATTTTTAATATACTGGCATACATCAGAATTAGTTATCTCATTAAACGGAGAAATATGTAAGTACGAGTTCTCTGGAATACCTAACCGATTAAATGACACCAAATTGGATTTTGTCGGGGTACATGAAAATGTACATACTTTCCCGCCCCCCAGTTTACCTATTGTCCTAGCCATCGTCGCCTCAGCAGTTCCTAAAGTATACAGGCATCCACCATTCTTTTTTAATAAATAGGAAAGAATGTTTGCCCCTAACCGACATTCCTCCTACAATATATAAGGAATACTTGAAAAAAAATGATCATCAAAAATTCCCCTTTGATTACAGTGCTCCTTATAAAATTCAATGCAGGATTTGTTCTCATTAAAATTCTTTTCGCACCCCCAGTATGGTGACTGTGGCCTACCTGCCATACCACTAGCTGTATTATCAAAAAAAGTTGCCATACTGCTAATTCTAGGATATGTATTTTTTTTCAACATCAATCTTTCCTCCATTCTGCCTTGAAGAAGTACCAGCAATAGCACAATCAAATAGAGCAGTTCTTATGTGAAACGGACTGCTCTGGACATGATACCTCTAGTAGAATTATAGTGTATAAATCACTGCAGTTTGGAGTTATGTAACTATTTCGATATATGATGTAACTATTTTTTCATATATCATATCCCATTTATACTCTTATATCAAGTATTTACTTACTGCAATTAAGAGTTTTACAGATTTTTCTTGATGTGCGGAAGTACCACACAGCAATATGCGGTATACAGGCACTAATCAGAAACCAATCCATTCTATACTTCATGTTTCTCTTCTCGTAATATTTTTAAGTACATTTTTCTTATATATGCTTGTCGCTTTTTACTAATTTGTAATTCAATGTCAGATATAATCACTTTAGAAAATGTAATTTCATTTATATAATGAAAATTGACATAGTACGATTTATGAATACGCAAAAATGGTATTTTGCTATTCTTCAAATTTTGTTCAACATCGTCAAGTTTTCCATAATATTTTACGGTGTCATTCAGTTTATGTATATAAACAATTCTACCCGCACTTTCAAAATACTTAATCTCTCTTAGTGGAATTTTACCCATAATCCTATTATATTTATATGTAAAATAAGCCTCTTTTTCAATAACACGCTCATATGCTTGTTGCATAATATTTTCAACTTCATTTTCATGAATTGGCTTTTTAATAAACCGAAATGGTTCGACCTCAAAAAGTTGTATAAAATATGATTCATAACTTGAAACATATATCAAAATAATGTTGCGATCAACTTTTCTAATATATTTGGCAACTTCTATCCCATTCATTATACTCATTTCTATATCCAAATAAAGTATATCGAAACGTTCCCCTTCTTCGTATGCCTTTTTTAGTGTCTTTCCATCATAAAATATTTCTATAGTGTGTTTCACAAAAATTTTATTCAAATAATTATTCAAAATCATCTCCATTTCGTTTAAAAAAACTTGTTCATCATCGCAAATAGCAATTTTTAACATATATACCTCCTGACTCCGGCTATCAATGGTTTGCCTATATATTATCTAGTGTGCTGGATCAATACTCAATATGGTTGTAATTGTAATTGTTGAAATTATGTACCTTTTTATACTTGCTAATGGCTATTTTATACCTGCTTTCTACCGTGTCCTGATTTTATGCTATCGTAGCGTTCGTGACGATATAGCTTTGGGTCCACTATATATTAATATCACATTACTGGCATGCCAAGTTCAGTATAATACGAAAGGAGTATATATGAATCTTGACATTATAGACGCTTTTTTAAAAGTGGCAGAAAAAGGAAGCTTATCAAAGGCTGCTTCTGAAATAAACATCAGTCAGTCAGCATTAAGCAAGCAAATGATTTACTTAGAGGACTATTTACACAAAACACTTCTACATAGAAGTTTTAAGGGAGTATCTTTAACCTCTGACGGAGAAATAGCAATTAAACATTTTTTGAACATCAAAGCAGAACTTCAATGCTTAAGTGATTCTCTTAATCAAACTCGTCCTCCAGTCTTAGGTGCATCACCTACCATTGGCTTGAAAATCCATCAATGCACTTTGGGTGAAATTGCTCATAACATATTGCTGTCAGAGAATATTGATCAGCTTATCGCACTTTATTTAAGCAGAAAGATTGATGTTATTTTTTTGACAGATAACGAATACACACAAAGTATTCTTTCTAACATTTCAGAATACTGTTTTACAATTAAAATACCTACACATATCATAGTGCATAAATCATCAGTATTATATAATCAGGATAATGTAACAATTTCTGATATATGCAATTCTCCATGTGTATTTTATAATGGAGAACAATTAATGTTTCAAATCCTAAATAAGAAAGATTTACTTGCGGCTGTAAATAGTAACACACTATCAGACAAATATTTGTTTGAAATTGTAAGTTTTATAACTAGGAATCCAGAATATTTCTCTTTTTCTTACATGCACCATAATATGGTTTATAATGATATTAAAGCAATTGAATTGATCGACGTTCCCCCCAGGCACATAACAATAAAAATGCATGACTCAAAATATAAAACGGAACTTATAGCATTAAAAGATTGCATTTTTTAAATCCAAAAAGGTCCCGAAGCCAATATATGACCAGGGACCTTTTATCACCTAAAGGACAATGGAATATACATCTTATCATTCGCAACGCCTTTATAAGAGGGACGTACTATCTTTGCACCATTAATCTGTTCTTCCATCTTATGAGCACTCCAACCAACAATTCGGGCAATTGCAAACAATGGTGTATACATTTCATACGGAATGTCCAGCATACTGTAAATAAATCCACTATAGTAATCAATGTTGGCACTAATATTTTTATTATCTCTATTTTCGGCAATAACTTTTGGAGCAATCATTTCAATTTTTTTATAAAGCAGAAATTCCTCTACCCTTCCCTTCTCTTTTGAAAGCTTTTCCACAAATCCAGCAAGTATCTTAGCCCGCGGGTCCGATATGGAATACACTGCATGTCCCATTCCATAAATAAGTCCTGAATGGTCAAATGCTTCCTTGTTTAATATTTTCTGCAAATATACTTTAATTTCTTTTTCATCTTCCCAATCTTTTATATTTTTTTTAATATCTGTAATCATTTGTACCACTTTAATATTAGCTCCTCCATGTTTTGGACCTTTTAATGAACAGAGCGCTGCCGCTATTGCAGAATATGTATCAGTGCCCGATGAAGATACTGTATGCATAGAAAATGTTGAGTTATTTCCTCCACCATGTTCAGCATGAAGAACCAGCATTAAGTCTAATATTTTAGCTTCTAACTCCGAATATACACCATCTTGTCGCAACATATAAAGTATATTTTCCGCTGTGGAAATACCCCTTTTAGGACGATGGATTACTAAATCTGTTGATTTTTTATTTCCTATATATGAATAGTATCCGTAAATCGACATTAGTGGGAATACCGCAATTAATTTCAGCAATTGATGAAGTATATAAGAAATATCATTACTATTGGGGTTATCATCCAACGAATATAAAGCAAGAACATTTCTAGCCAACATATTCATTATATCTGCGTTCGGTTTTTCCATTATAATTTGCTGAATAAAATCATAAGGAAGTGTTCTATATTTTTCAAGCACTGCCTCTAAATTACTTATCTGTGTTGCTGTGGGTAATTCTCCAAACAAAAGAAGGTGAATAGTTTCTTCAAATCCAAAACGATTTTCTTCAATAAAACCTTGACATAGTTTTTCAACATCAATCCCTGAATAAAATAATTTTCCTTCACATGGTACTATCATTGTTCCTTTGCGCTCATGCGATATAATTGTTGAAATATTTGTAAGACCTGCCAAAACCCCTTCCCCGTCTTTATTACGCAATCCTGTATGTACATTTAATTGCTCATATAAAAGAGGTTCTATAATCCTTTGCTTTTTTTCTGAAAGATTGTTTATTCCTTCCTTTATATACTGATTAGAAAAAATATCAAACATTTCTTTCCTCACTTTCTATAGTCTTTAATGCTGATACCTATTCAAATTAATTTATATGAATAGGTATCAGTGTTTTGCCTGATTAATTAGAAAGAAAATCCATATACATAACCGTATCTAATAAACGGTTTGAATATCCCCATTCGTTATCATACCAGGCCAAAACTTTTACCATGTTTCCAGCAATTACAGTTGTTGACAGTCCATCAACAATACTAGATAATGGACACCCCTTATAGTCATTAGAAACTAAAGGAAGGTGATTGATTCCCAAGATTCCCTTTAATTGGTTTTCAGCATATTTAGCAAAAGCCAAATTAACCATTTCAACTGTCACATCACTTTCCAACTCAACCACCACATCTATCAAAGATACATCTGGTGTGGGAACCCGTACCGCCATACCTGTAATTTTGCCTGTCAATTCGGGAAGGACAGCAGCCACTACCTTAGAAGCACCTGTGGATGTAGGAATTTGAGATAGACTAGCTGCACGAGCTCTTCTTAAATCCTTATGAGGTAGGTCCAAAATTCTTTGATCATTTGTGTAGGAATGTATGGTTGTCATCATTCCTTTTATAATTTTAAACTCTTCGTTTAAAACCTTCAATACCGGCACCAAACAATTTGTAGTACACGATGCAGCCGAGATAATAAAGTCATCATTTAAGTCCAATGTATGCTCATTTGCCCCCATTACAATTGTTTTGTCTACATCTACAGACGGGGCAGATATGATTACTCTTTTAGCACCAGCTTCCAAATGCCCCAAACATTTATCTTTACCAGTAAACTTACCCGTTGCTTCAATAACAACGTCTACCTTTGCATCCTTCCAAGGAATTTGTGACGGATCTTTCTCCGAAAAAACCTTAATGCTGTTTCCCGCCACAACAATTGAATCTTGCGCATTTGAAACATCTTCATTTAAAATCCCATGAACGGAATCGTATTTTAATAGGTGCGCCAATGCCCCAACATCACCCAAATCGTTAATTGCAACAACATTAACATTGGGAGAGTTAATTGCCGCCCGAAAAAAATTTCTTCCTATCCTACCAAAACCATTTATTCCTACATTAATCATACCGTCTTTCCTCCTGTACATTTTCGTATATTAATATTGTTTAAAATCAGACAAACAATTGTAATTCCTGCACCTACAAGTTCTATAGGAGTTATCTTATACCCATTAAATACAGATATTACAAATGAAGTTATCGGTACTACATTCATAAAAATTATCGCATTAATATTTCCTAATTTTTTATTTCCTCCATTCCAACATAGCACCGCCAGAACTCCGGCAACAAGAGACATATATAATAATGGTTTATAAATTAACACTACGGTTTGTACCGTTGGAATATTCAAAACTCCTATTACATTAGCTACAATGAGAATAACAAGAATACTCAAGCTTCCAAATGTGGCCGTCATTGTCGTATATCGGAGTGGACTCCAACCAGAAAAACATTTTGCTCCCATTGTATATAACACCCAGCAACAAGCTCCCAAGAAAATCAAAATAACTGGTGTAATACTAAATTCCTCTGCAAATAATGTTTGAGGATTCCCTTTAGTTATAACTAAAACCACTCCTAACAAAGCAATAATAATATATACTATCGTTTTCTTATTCGGGCTTTTTTTATTCAATATCCAGTTAAATAGGGTTGCAATAAGAGGCTGTACTCCCATCATGATAGAAGCAATAATTGCACCGGATGCTCCAGCAAGTTTTTGTCCCAGAAACACAAGAAAATTAAATCCTGCAAATCCCAATGTACCCAGTAACAATAACTTTCCTTTATTTCCTTTAACTTCAAACGACTTTTTCCCTTCGACTATCGAAAGAACAATTAAGAAAATAATAGAAGCAGAACCATAACGAAGAAAAGTGAAGTTGAAAGTATCAATATGCTTTAATGTATCCTGCATAACAGGAAACATTCCTCCCCATGATAAAGTGGCAATTAAACACATCACTATCCCTAAAATTTGATTCTTTTTCATCTCCTACCCCTCCAATTCTTTCGATTTCACTTTTCCTGACAAACTGTATGGTATCTTATCAACAAATTTGACCTCAACTTTTGTTTTACTGTCGACCACGGCTGCAATAAGTTCTTCAATGTCAGAATCCTTATCATGAATATTTTCATCATGTGTGGCTATATATACCTTGATAACAGCACCTTTTTCACCTTTTTTAGTACAGATGAAAACATCATCTACTCCTGAAATAAGACGAATTAAATTTTCAGCTTTGTATAAGTTAAAATCCACCGCTGTCTCCATTAAATCTGCCCTGCAGACAACATAAAGGTTTCCAAATTCATCAAAGTATCCGTTATCAGCAGTTATTATATACTGCTTGTCATGTAAAATAATCTCATTCAAACTATGCTCAAGATAACTCTGCGCATTTTGGTAGCTGCTAATTGCTATTCTCCCTACTTTTCCATATGGTAATGGACAATTATTTTCATCCAATATTACCAAACAACTTCCATCCATAGTTTTTCCGGAACTATACGGATTCATCATAATATCATTGGAATCTGCAAGCACATTAATTCCAGTCTCTGTTGAACCATAATATTCATGAATGATTGGACCCAAAAACGAGATTGCTTTTTTCTTAATAGATGCCGGAAAATTCTTCCCACCTACAATAATAAATTTCATGCCTTTATATTTTTCTTTATTCTCCATGTAATTAAGGAGTTTTGTAATCACGGGTGGCACCATTAGTGACGTAGTTACATTTTCCTGTATCATTTTCTCATAAATGTCTTTCGCCTCATTAAAATCAGATAAGATTGCAGTACACCCTAAATTCATAAAGAGGCTTAACCAGCCGGAAATTGAAACATGATAAAATGGTACAGTGATTAAAAAAACATCATCATCACAGAACTTGTACAATTCAATCAGTTTTTTCATACGACGGGCTGCAAACGATTTAGTTCTATACACAACTTTGGGAAATCCACTGGTTCCTGATGTAAAAGCAAATGCCTCGAATTTCTTATCATTAAACCGGGAAATTATCTCATTTATATTATCTTCCTCAAAATCAGCAGCGTTTGATAATCCATCGAAGTCTTT
>ENA-UAPG01000271-UAPG01000271.1-human-gut-metagenome-genome-assembly--contig:-NODE-271-length-16775-cov-10.928589_pt1 | contig 16775 bp, 17 predicted proteins | sample MGYA00243478_ERZ654573 | MGnify/ENA primary metagenome ERZ654573 (study PRJEB26926, sample SAMN06164711) | human gut metagenome | biome: ENVO:00009003; feature: ENVO:2100002; material: ENVO:00002003... | reverse complement strand
GGCAGCGTCAGATGTGTATAAGAGACAGGAAAACGCCTCCCGGTACAGTGGCCTGTGATCAGTAACCCATATATACTTTAGTGAAATAAAAAGGCAGTGTTTTACTTGACACCACTGAACATGTTCAGTATAATATAGACAAGATTCGACTGAACGCGTACAGTGAAAGAGAAGGCAATTAAATTCCAGCTCTTTTCTGGAAGTGCACACCGGGAAAGCGCTGCATATGGGAGGTAAAAAAATGGGTAATAGGAAATGGGAACATCTGATCATTTCTCCGGATTATGTACCGCCGGTCATGGACGATGTAAGGGACGACAAAGGAGATATCAAGACGGGAAGAACACTGGGGCAGACATACAGCTCTTCGGATCTGTTTCCGGATTGTAAGGTGAACATGAGCCTGTCTTGGTTCTATGAGATTCCCAATAAGAATCCTTATGTGGATGAACATGTTCATGATGTGGATGAGCTGGTATTTTTCATGCCGAATTACAACGGCGTGGGGGATGACATCAACGCAGTGTGGGGGGAAGCGGATTTTTATATTGACGGAGAACCCTACACCATTACGAAAAACACATGTATCTACTGTCCGGCAGGGGTAAAACACTGTCCGATCGTTTATAAAAAGATCATCCGTCCTCACTGCTTTATGACCATTCTGCTCACCAGTGAATATGTGAGAGAGCAGGCAGGCAAGATCGTAAAGAATATTGGCGGAAAGTTTATTGAGGTAGGAGAGGGAAAGTAGACAAGGGGAACATGCGTATGGAAGAAAAAGAGATTTTATGGGGCCTTACGGATGCTGATTCCATGGAGAAAATAAGGGAGAAGGCATTTGCGCTTATCGGAAAGATTCGTTTTATGCCTGCGGCAACGGTGAATGAGGGACAGCCTGAAAACAGGATCCTGGATTTCAACCGTTTGAGCGATGGAAATCTGTATTTTATGACATCCAAGGGAAAACCCACATATGAACAGCTTTGCAGACGTCCTCAGCTTGTGATGAATACGCTGATCGACGAGCGGTATTCCCTGCGTCTGAGTGCCTGGGTCAGCGAGACAAAAGACCAGGCGGTATGGGATGAATTTTTTACATTAAATCCCGGCACAAAAGAAATGTACCGGAAAAATTTTGATATCGTGGCACTTTATAAAATAGACAGAGGGGAAGGGGAAATCTTCCACCTGTATGCCAACGAGAGAATACGCCGCCTGCGTTTTGCGTTTGGCGGGGAAGAGATAAGACCTATGACCTACCGCATTACAGAGGAATGTGTGGGCTGCGGGGTCTGTCAGGAAAACTGTGTAGAGCGTGCCATCCATCAGAAGGAAGACGGGAAATATTACATAAAAGAGATGGACTGCGACGACTGCGGTATCTGTTACACCAAATGTCCGCAGGCAGACACGGCACTGATCTGCCGTTTGAAGGAAAAAGGGGAAACTTGAGGTTTGGGATGCGTGTGAGAGGTGAAAATTTATGGCTAAAACAAATGCTGATGGTTCAAAAAGTTTAGGCCGCGGTGATCTGCTTGCGATTGCGATCGGCAACGTGATCGGCGGCGGTGTTATGACAATGACAGGCCTTGCCATTGGAATCACGGGACGTTCTATTGTCCTGTCTTATATTATCTGTGCGGTTATGGTGACCATTGTGGCGCTGCCGCAGTTCTTCTTATCAGGAACGATCCGTATGAACGGCGGTTTTTATACGCAGGCGGCTATGTTCGGCGGCAAGTGGTTTGCGGGCTTGTATTCTGTGGTATTTGTCAGTTATTTCTTCGGTGCGACTATGTATTCCGCATCTTTTGCAGACTACGTGCTCTCTGCATTTCCGGAGATTAACGGCAAGCTGGTTGCTTTTGCGATCCTGACCATATTTGTGGTTTTGAATCTCTGCGGTATCCAGGTGGCGGCAAAAGTACAGTATGCATTAGTGATCATTCTGGTTATCGCACTGCTTGTGTTTACAGGGTTTGGTATTATCCATCTGGAACCGGGGTATTTTGATGAGAACCAGTTCTTTACAAGCGGATTTACAGGTGTGATGTCCGCAGCAGCACTGCTGTCCATGGCGACCAGCGGCGCAACCTTTATTATCAATATGAGCCGCGAGGCAAAGAATCCGAAAAAAGATATTCCGTTTTGTATTGTTGTGGGTACTGTGATCGTTACACTTCTGTACATCGGTGTCGGTGTAGTTGCAGCAGGTGTGTTCCCGGTTGAACATGTAGCCGGTCAGAACCTTTCTAAGGTGGCAAGGGAAATCCTGCCTACCCCGCTGTACATATTCTTCATCGTGGGCGGTGCCATGGTGGCTTTGGTCACATCCCTGAACGCGAACCTGGGATGGCTGCAGGCGCCTATCGCACAGGCTGCAGAGGACGGCTGGTGGCCTAAGATCTTTGCGAAACGTAATGAAAAATTCGGTACGCCTCATTATATCATCCTGACCATTTATGTGCTCTGCTCTGTTATTATATTGAGCGGCATGAATGTGGGAGACATTGCAAATATCGGAAATACTTTGGCTAACTGTGTACAGGTTATCCTGTGTCTGGCAATTATCACTATGCCTAAGAAAATACCGGAGATCTGGAAGCGCTCTCAGTTCCATATCAATGACAAGTTATACACATTTTTATGTGTGATGGGTGCCATTGTCAGCGCGGCATTTGTATACTATGAATGTCTGGAGATCCACATGAATTATGTGATTGGAATTTTAGTTTATCTGGCTGTTGCATGTATTTACCCGTTGATCCGCCAGAAGTTCCATAAGGTGGAGATTGAGGTAAGCTACGAGGAAGCATAGAGGATACCAAAGATAAAACGTGATTGGGAGGAATTATAATGTCAGATTTTAATCCGGCTCCGGCTTTGGGGCTGACAGAAGAAAGTTCCAATGAAGAAATAAAAAACGCAGCCTTTCAGTTTGTACATGAAGTGGGCTATATGGTGTTCGGCACAACTGCGATCGATGGGAAAATGCCTACAGCCAGAGGTCTGGAGGTGCACTATCTGGATGATGCAGGCAACTTTTATATCGGTATTGCAAAGGGAAAACCCGTGTATTATGAGCTTCAGAAAAATCCATACGTGGTGGGGACCATTATCCGCGACACGGTGAAACGCTTATCTGCAAGTGTCAGGCTGAGTGCCCATGTGACAGAGATTGACCCTGAAAAACATCCGGAGATTTATACAAAATACTGGGAGCTGAATCCCGGGACCAAGGCACTGTACAGGAAAGACCTGGATATGTTCCGCATATTCATACTGGACAGCGGGGAAGGCGAGATCTTCCACCTTCCGGATGATGATATTGTCTGCCGCCTGCGCTTCTGTTTCGGCGGTGCGGAAGTACGTCCCTGGGCTTATGTGATCGATCAGGAGCGCTGTGTGGGATGTGGTACCTGCGAGGAGGCCTGTATGGAAGATGTGATCCATCCTACGGCTGACGGCAAATATGAGATCAAACATTTTGGATGCCTGGAGTGCGGACGCTGTGCCATGAACTGTCCGAATGATGCCATAGACTGCAGCTGCAGGTAAGAGAATACAAGCATTTGGCTGAAATAAAGGATCAAGCGGGAATCTCTCTGCCGAGGCAGGGAGATTTTCCGATTCACGGCAGAAAAAACAGTTGTTGCCCGGTCTTTTGTGCGTTTGTGGGGGATGCGCAGCTGCGGTAAATCCCCTTAAGGAATCTAACTATGAAATTTAACTAAATGACATTGCGGAGTGAACAGTAACGCAGGGGCAGTAAAGAGGTGGAAAGTGGACAATAATGGTTGACTTCTAAAAACAGGACTGCTATTATGGGAGTGCTGGAATATTTAAGAAAAGTCGAGGAAATATTTATGGGAGCAGCTGCAGGGGAAGGGAAAAAACAGGAAAACAAGAAAGAAGAGATTCTGAACGTATCCCGGAAATTTTTTATAGAGCAAGGATATGAAAAGACAAGTATGCGGCAGATTGCGGCTGCCGCGGATGTGAGTCTGGGGCTGGTAGCCTATCACTTTAAGACAAAACGTGACATTGCGCTGGAGATCGTACAGCGGATGTACCACCGGTTTGCTGCCTTTGCAAAAATGTATGTGAACCGGCACAGAAACCCCATCTTATACTCCGGGCTTCTGGTCAATCTGAATTACATGGTGTTATCCTCAGAAAAATATGAGGCCTTCTACAGAGATATACTGCGCAATGACATACTGCTTGATGTGATAGCTAAGTCAGGCGTGGAGACTTATATGAGTATCCGTGACAATTACAGACAGGATCTGTCTGATGAGGAAGCGGAGAAGATGGGATGGTACGGCAATTTTATTTCCGTCAGTATGGAGCGGACACTGGTGCTCTATGATGACAGCCTGGAGATGATGGAGGGAAGCATACCGGATGTGATCTTTAAGTCCTATATGGGCTTGTGGAGATTTCCCGATGTGGATAGGATCATGGATGAGGTCTGTATTGAGAGCCAGAAACTGGCAGAAAAGATCCTGAGAGAGCATCCGGAGATATACGGGTAGATTTAGGGATATGGGAGAGGCATGGAGAGGCTGCTGAGATTGTGGGCAGTCTTCCCATACCTTTCCTTTTTTTGTTAAAAAGGCAACTGAAAATAACAGGATCTGTTAAGACAGATTGGTAGAACTATATGGATTCAGGGATTATACTGGATAGAAAGGAGTGTGAAAAATATGATTTCTGCGAATTTGAATACACTGCGCAAACAGAGGGGTTACTCCCAGGAGGAGGTAGCCGAGAAAATAGGAGTTTCCCGCCAGGCAGTGGCGAAATGGGAGAGCGGGGAGACGATGCCGGATTTGGATAATACCATGGCGCTTGCCGAGCTGTATGGGGTAAGTTTAGATAATCTGGTGAATTACCAGGCAAAAAAAGAGGGACTTCAGATACCGCCAAAGGGAAAACATGTATTTGGTTCTGTAAATGTTGGGGAGCGGGGACAGATCGTCATACCTAAAAAAGCGAGGGACATTTTTCGGATCAAACCCGGGGACAGTCTTCTGATACTTGGGGATGAAGAACAGGGGCTTGCCATGGTGAAGACGGAAGTTTTTATGACGCTGGCAAAAGAGATCCTGGAAAAGGGAGGAAGATTTGATGAAGGCTATCGAGACGAATCATTTGACAAAGAAATATAAGGACGTGACCGCTGTGGACGCCCTGTGTCTTTCTGTGGAACAGGGAGAGTTATTTGCACTTCTGGGTGTCAATGGAGCGGGAAAAACAACCACCATCAAAATGTTATCCTGCCTCACTGCGCCCAGCGGGGGAGACGCTCATCTTTTGGGGGACAGTGTGGTGACTGAGCCTATGAAGGTGAAGGAAAAAATCAATCTTTCCCCCCAGGAGACTGCAGTGGCCCCCAATCTGACCGTGCGGGAAAATCTGGAGTTTGTCTGCGGTATTTACGGGATCGGAAAGGCGGAGGCTGGTGCTAAGGCAAAGGATATGATAGAGAGGTGCAGTCTTGGGGGAATTGCGGGAAAAAAGGCCAGGATGCTTTCCGGAGGGTGGCAGAGACGGCTTTCTATTGCTATGGCGCTTATCTCAGAACCGGAAATTCTCTTTCTGGATGAACCTACACTGGGGCTTGACGTGCTGGCAAGAAGGGAACTGTGGGACATGATTGAAAAATTGAAGGGGAAAGTGACAGTGGTGCTAACCACCCATTATCTGGAGGAGGCGGAGAATCTTTCCGACAGGATTGGTATTATGGCCGGGGGTAGGCTTTTTGCTGTGGGGACAGCAGAAGAACTGACAAAAAAGGCGGGTAAGGAAACATTTGAAGAAGCGTTTGTTGTGTTGTGCAGAGGAGGCGGTATATCATGAAAACAATGGCATTTGCGTCACGTAACGCGAAGGAGATTCTGAGGGATAAAACGAGCCTGGGATTCGGCATTGGATTTCCTGTGATTCTGCTGCTGCTTTTGTCCCTTATTGGAGCAAATGCTCCGGTGGATATGTTTCAGATAGATAAGCTGACGCCGGGGATCGCTGTGTTTGGGATGTCATTTATATCGCTGTTTTCCGGTATGATCATTGCAAAAGACAGAACGAGTTCCTTTATTATGCGGCTGTTTGCCTCACCAATGGGGGCAGGAGATTTCATTGCGGGTTATACGCTGCCGCTGATCCCAATGACAGTAGTACAGGTATTGATATGTTTTGCGGCTGCAATGATCCTCGGACTTTCCCCCAGTTTCAATATTCTGCTGACTGTGTTGGTCTCCATACCGGCAGCACTGTTGTTTATTGGAATTGGCCTGTTGTGCGGCAGTGTGTTTAATGATAAACAGGTGGGCGGTGCCTGCGGCGCACTGCTCACCAACCTGAGTGCATGGCTTTCCGGGACCTGGTTTGATCCGGCTATGGTTGGCGGTGTGTTTGAAAAGCTGGCTGAATGCCTTCCGTTTCTGCACGCTGTGGACGCAGGAAGATATGCGCTTGCAGGGGAATACAGCAGGATCATGCCGGAACTTACATGGGTGCTGGCCTATGCGGCAGTGGTGGACGTGATAGCTGTGCTGGTGTTCAGACATAAGATGAAAAGCGAATAGCAGATAAAAATGCTGCTTTGGGGCCTGTCCCCCAAAGCAGCATTTTGATTGTCTGTGACGTTGGAAAGCACTGAAGCCACAGCAGGTGTGCGGAGCGTGCTTTTTACTATTTTTTTGGTTCGGCCATGTCATCAATGAGTTTTTCAATCACTTGTTTTTTCAGATATACGTCAAAGCTGAGCATACAGATAAACGCGAATTTTTTTAGAAAATCCTGGTTTTCTTCCTCTGCATTTTCGTAGGAATCACAAGCCATCTTGTATTTGCGGACAATGTCCTTTGTCAAAGGGTCTATCTGCTTCAGCTCCAGGTGCATGATCTCTTCATATATGTCCGTCAGGCTCATCTCACCGTTATGATTGAAGTATTTTTCGGTGAGCGGCCCCAGAAGAACCTGGATATCGCTGATAGACAGAATGTTTTTAAAATAATAAATAAAGGTCAGCATCAGCAAATGTTCTTTTGTGTATTTCTTCTTCACCGGCGGGGGGAGAAGGTCGTTCTTGGCATAGTTGTTTATCATGGTTTTGGTCAGGATCTTGTCGTCCGTGTGGCGCTTGGAAGCGGCCAGTTGACTCTCCATGAATGTGGTTACCTGATCCATATATAAATCAATGCCCGGAATTTCCTCAGGCTTTATATAGTCAATGCGGGAAATACTAGCCAGAATACTGTTCAGCATGTCTTTTGTATCAATTGTCATCTCATCACCTCTACGCTCTATTATATAGTTTTAAATACTATTTGTAAATGGATTTTTCTGAAAACGGCAGAAATCCCCGGCAAATGCTTGCCTGCCCCGGAGAGCTGTGTTATATTGTAGGAACAGGTGTTTTGATGTTACTGCCAAACTATGAAGCCAGTAACACATTTTGCGGTGCACAGCTCTGCCTTTTAGGACAGTTCACCTTTCAGGGTGAAAATGCAGGAAACGGCATTTGGGTCCTGGCTGATGCGGGATTTTTCTAGGTATGGCACAGCATGCCCGCGGGGAAAATGCCACCCGGGATAGCGGCCTGTGAACAGTAAGGGTTTGATCTTCGGAGACAGAAAGTTCAGAGTATGCTGCTGCTATTCACAGCCCTGCCAAAAGAGCAGGTCTGTGAACAGTAACAGTGTGCTTTTTATCGTTATGGATTATGGAGGGACATTTTTTATGAGTATATATGATACGTTGAATCCCCAGCAGAAGGAAGCTGTCCTTCACACAGAGGGACCGGTGCTGATTCTGGCAGGGGCAGGTTCGGGAAAGACCAGGGTTCTGACTCACAGAATTGCTTATTTGATCGAGGAAAAGGGTGTAAATCCGTGGAATATCATGGCAATCACATTTACCAATAAGGCAGCAGGTGAGATGCGTGAACGTGTGGATAAGATTGTAGGATTTGGAGCGGAGAGCATCTGGGTTTCCACTTTTCATTCAAGCTGCGTGCGTATTTTGAGAAGATACATAGACAGACTTGGATTTGACCACAATTTTACCATTTACGATACGGATGACCAGAAAAGCTTGATGAAAGACATCTGCAAACGTCTGCAGATTGATACAAAGGTACACAAAGAGAGGGCGATCCTGTCCGCCATTTCCTCGGCAAAGGATGAACTGGTGACTCCGGAGGAGTACGAGCTGAATAATATGTCTGATTTCAGCAAGAAAAAAATCGCCCAGGTTTATAAGGAATATCAGAAAGAACTGAGAAAAAACAATGCGCTTGATTTTGATGATCTGATCGTGAAGACAGTGGAATTGTTTCAGGCATGCCCGGATGTGCTGGATTATTACCAGGAGCGTTTCCGTTACATCATGGTGGATGAGTATCAGGATACCAACACTGCACAGTTTAAGTTTGTGAGTCTTCTGGCAAGCAAGTATAAGAATCTGTGCGTGGTAGGTGATGATGACCAGTCGATCTATAAATTCAGGGGGGCGAATATTGGTAATATCCTTGGATTTGAGAAAGTATTTTCTAATGCAATGGTGATCAAGCTGGAGCAGAATTACCGTTCTACCCAGAATATCCTGAATTCCGCCAATGAGGTGATACATAATAATATCGGAAGAAAAGAGAAGTCCCTGTGGACAGATAACGAAGAGGGTTCCCTGGTGCATTACAGGCAGTTTATGAATGCATATGAGGAAGCGGAATTTATTACAGGGGATATCAGCAGAAGGGTGCGGGAAGAGGACTGTCAGTATAAGGACTGCGCTATTTTGTACAGGACCAATGCCCAGTCACGTCTTTTCGAGGAGAAATTCCTTATGGCAAATATTCCTTACAAGCTGGTGGGGGGCGTGAACTTCTATGCCAGAAAGGAAATCAAGGATCTGCTGGCCTACTTAAAAACTGTGGACAATGCAAGAGATGACCTGGCTGTGCGCCGTATCATCAATGTGCCGAAACGGGGAATCGGGGCAACTACACTTGCGAAGGTGCAGGATTATGCGTCTGAGCATGATATGAGTTTTTATGATGCACTGAAAGAGGCGGAAAGTATTCCTACGCTTGGAAGGGCGGCTGGTAAGATTGAGCCGTTTGTCACATTTATCCAGAGCCTGAGGAGTAAAACAGAGTATTATTCTCCCTCAGAACTGCTCAATGACATTATTGAAGAGACAGGATATGTGATGGAACTGAAGGCAGAGGGGACCGAGGAAGCTGACGCCAGAATTGAAAATATTGACGAGCTGATCACAAAAATTGTTTCCTATGAAGAGGAAAATGAGGACCCAACGCTCAGCGGATTTTTGGAGGAGGTTGCCCTGATCGCAGATATTGATACTGTGGACGGAGATGGAAACCAGGTGCTCTTGATGACGCTTCACAGCGCTAAGGGGCTGGAATTTCCTTTTGTTTATCTGGCTGGTATGGAGGACGGGATTTTCCCAAGTTATATGACCATCACCGCGGATGACCCCACAGAGATTGAGGAGGAGCGCAGGCTTTGTTATGTGGGCATTACAAGAGCCATGAAGGATTTGACGCTGACCTGTGCGCAGCAGAGAATGATCCGTGGAGAGACGCAGTATAATAAGCCGTCCCGTTTTATCAGGGAGATTCCAAGGGAACTGGTAGATTTGGGAAGAGATTTTAAAGAGCAGAAGATTAAAGAAATTCCCCTTCCCAATACGATGAAACAGATGAAGCAGGCATTTAAGCAGCCGGCATTTATTCCGAAGCAGTTTGAGGTGAAGAAATCAGCGGGCCTGTCCTATGATGTGGGCGATACGGTGAAGCATATTAAATTTGGTGTGGGCGTTGTGAAAGGCATTGTGGAGGGCGGCCGGGACTATGAGGTAACGGTGGATTTCGACAAGGCGGGGACCAAGAAAATGTTTGCATCTTTTGCGAAGCTGAAAAAAGTGGAATAAGGATCTAGGGATTTGCAGAAGCTGTAGAGAGTGGGGGAGATTTCAGGAACTTGCAGAAGCTGTAGAGAGTGGAGGATGATTTCAGGGATTTGCAGAAGCTGTAGAGAGTGGAGGATGATCTCAGGGATTTGCAGAAGCTGTAGAGAGTGGGCGATGATCTCAGGGACTTGCAGAGGGATCATAAGTCCAAGATTTGCCTAAGCGGAATCATAACAGAACTTTTTTGGTGGGTCTGTGAGCAGATGAAATTGAGATTACAATTTATATTCCCGGAAATCAATATGAAAATATTGAATAAAGGATAGTAAAATTTTGCCTATCGTGATATAATATTAAAAACAAGCCGAATGAAATTTTTTTTATTAGGAAACCATAATAGAGAAATTAGAATCACATTCGGCACAGATTGACAGACAGCCGGCAGCAACTCCGGATAGGCGGGGCAGCAGTGCAGGATGTCATATGTAAGAGAGGATGGTGCAGGCTATGAATCGTATTGAGGATTTAATCACAGCATTACAGAAGAAAGAAGAAGAAAAAAATAAGAATACCGTCTTATGGATTCTGGCTATCATCGGAGCAGTAGCTGCTGTTGCCGGAATAGCATATGCAGTATACCGTTTCTTCACTCCGGATTATCTGGAAGATTTTGAAGAGGACTTCGACGATGACTTCGATGATTATTTTGAAGACGATGACGAGGATGAAGACAAATAAAAAAAGAGTAATAGGGAGCTTCGGGAAACCGGAGCTTCTTTTCTGTTAAATAATATCGGGAGGAATAGTTTTGAAAAAAGGAGAAATTTACGAAGGAATTATCGAAAAAGTGGACTTCCCCAACAAGGGACGAGTTGTGATAGATGGAAAGACCGTGATTGTGAAAAACGGAATTCCGGGCCAGAAGGTACGGTTTCTGATAAACAAAAAGAGAGGAGACCGCCTGGAGGGAAGGCTTCTGGAAGTGCTGGAGAAATCTCCAATGGAAAAACGTGGACCGGTATGCAGTATTTTTCCGGACTGCGGGGGCTGTATGTATCAGACTATGGAGTATGAAGAACAGCTGAAAATGAAGGCAGAGCAGGTTAAGAATATGCTGGACAAGGCCATAGCAGATGCAGGGCAGGTGGACGATGACGGGAACCCGGATTACGTGTTCGAGGGGATTAAGGGAAGTCCTATGGAGTTTGCATACAGGAATAAGATGGAGTTTTCCTTTGGGGACGAATATAAGGACGGACCGCTGGCCCTGGGGCTGCATAAGAAGGGAAGCACGTATGATGTGCTGAATGCTTTTGACTGCAAGCTGGTGCATGAGGATATGACAAAGATCCTGGGGTGTGTGGGCGAGTATTTCAGGAGCAGAGGTGTGAGTTTTTATAAGAAAATGCAGCATGTGGGGTATCTGCGGCATTTGCTTTTGAGGAGGGCGAATACTACCGGAGAGATTTTGGTGAATCTGGTCACTACAAGCCAGGAGGCGCATGATCTGGATATGCTGAAGGAAGAACTGCTGGCGCTGCCCTTGGAGGGGGAGATTGTGGGCTTTCTTCATATTATCAATGATTCGCTGTCGGATATGGTGCAGAGTGATGAGACGCGGATCTTGTATGGGAAGGATTATTTTTATGAGGAGATTCTTGGGCTGAAATTTAAAGTGACGCCGTTTTCATTTTTCCAGCCGAATTCATATGGGGCAGAGGTGCTTTATAATACGGCCAGAGAGTATATTGGGGATACAAAGGATATGACGGTGTTTGACTTGTACAGCGGGACGGGAACGATTTCACAGATTCTTTCGCCGGTGGCGAAAAAGGTGATTGGGGTTGAGATCGTGGAGGAGGCTGTGCAGGCGGCGAAGGAGAATGCGGAGCTGAATGGGATCACAAACTGCAGGTTTATTGCGGGGGATGTGCTGAAGGTGATTGATGAGATTGAGGAAAGGCCAGATTTCATTGTGCTGGATCCTCCCAGGGATGGGATACATCCCAAGGCGCTGCCGAAGATCGTGGGGTATGGGGTGGATAAGATGGTTTATATATCCTGTAAGCCGAGTAGCTTGGCTAGGGATTTGGATTTGTTTTTGAGGGAAGGGTATCGGGTGGAGAGGGTTTGTTGTGTGGATCAGTTTTGTCAGACGGTGCATGTGGAGACGGTTGTTCTTTTGTCCAAACTAAAATCGGCCAAATCTATTGAGGTTAAAATTGAACTTGATGAGATGGATTTGACAATGGCAGAAAGTAAAGCGACTTATGATAAGATAAAGCAGTATGTGCTTGATAAAACAGGGCTTAGAGTATCTCAATTATATATTGCGCAGGTTAAGAGGAAGCACGGTTTGATTGAGCGAATTAATTATAATGTTGGTGATGGAAAAGCTAAAGTTCCCCAAGTGCCATTGGAAAAAGAGAAGGCAATTGAAGATGCACTAAGGCATTTTAAGATGATTTGATGAAAGCAAATATAGAAGCAGGTATTCCGTGATGTGGAGTACCTGCTTTTGCTATAGAGCTTTTATTTGATATATTCCATTATGTCTCCGGGTTGACAATCTAAAAATGCACATATCTTACAAAGAACATCTGTTGTAACGCTTTCCCCTTTTGAGAGTTTGGCAAGCGTGGGAGCAGATATCACTTCTAATAAATCAGTTTTTTTCATATCACGGCGAGAAAGCAAATCGAATAGCTTGTAATACCGCATCATTATATCACCACCTTTATTTGCATAAGCATATTTTAACATATAATTAGTGCGGGCGAAAGTATTTTTAGCAGATGCTAATATTGGCGTTGGCAAATATATTAACATATGCTAATATAAAATCAGTAAATGCGGAATAGATATAATCAAGTGCTGAAAGATATTTTATAGAAAATTTGTAATAATCATTTGTTGATTGGTGAAATACATTTCTTCAATTAAAGCAACCACACTGGGAGGTGTGAAGGTCCGAAGTCCTTATAAATGCTGACGGGTTGCAACTGGGCGTTGTAATATTGGTTGACAAGTTTCGGCCGGGTTTAATGTGAACCGGGCGCTGTGGGAGAGTTAAACCTGTGTTTTTGTACCACGGCTATAAATTAGTTCTGCTCACTAAAAGACAGGGATCTTACAACGCCAAATCTGCTTCAATAGTTAATCTTGAACAAGTCTATCTTACAGTATCGCTTCATACATATAAAATCCAATCTAATGTATTTTCTATAGTGTGTTTATCAAGTTCAGTGTTATTTCCGAACAAAATTCCGTGCTGTACTGTAAATTTCATAAAGGATGGTAGAAATTATGAGAAAAGAAAATAGAAAGCTAAAAGTCTGCGAACAGTCCGGATATAGATATAAGCCGACACCAACGCTTATGTTAAAAGGTGCATGGCTGGAGGAATGGGGATTCACCACTAATATGCCGGTGTCTGTTCAGTGTGAAGAAGGCCGACTGATTATCACACCAATGGAGACGGCGGATTTTATTGACACATTTGAGCAACAGCAACTGCCATGTAAAGTGGCAGAGGGGAAAGGAGTGTATTGATTTATGGGTAAGATATATATGATTGGTTCACAGAAAGGTGGCGTGGGTAAGACCACGACCACGTTAAATCTGGCATATTCCCTGCAAAAGATGGGGAAGAAAGTGCTGGCGGTGGATTTTGACAGCCAGGCCAATTTGACAACCTGCTTTGGAATTGAGAATACTGGCGAGTTGGAACATACCATTGGACATCTAATGATGGCAATGATTGATGATACGAAACTGCCTGTTCCCAAAAGATACATAAGAGAGAAGGAAGGAGTGGATTTTATTCCTGCGTCCATATATTTGTCAGTTGTGGATGCAAAATTGAGACTGGAAATGGGCGCGGAGAAGATGCTGTCCGGTATTTTGGAACCGTTACGTGAGCGGTACGATTATATTCTGATTGATACTTGCCCTTCTTTGGGAACGCTGACCATCAATGCTTTGGCAGCGGCTGATGAAGTGATTATCACGGTGAATCCGCAACTTCTTGCAATGATGGGGATGCAGGATTTTATTAAGACTGTTATGAAGATTAGACGGAGAATCAATCAAAACTTGGGAATTGCCGGAATTCTGTTGACTATGTGTGAATCCAGAACAAAGCTCTGCAAGGTACTGACCGAGCAGGTGACCGAGAATTTTCAGGAACAGATTCACATCTTTGAAACCAGAATACCTAATACTGTAAAGGTCGGGGAGAGCATTTATTACAGTATGCCGATTGAGCAGTATAGTCCAAAGGCGAATGCTGGCATTGCTTATCGGAGATTTGCAAAGGAGTTGATTGCGAATGAAGGCTAATGCTCCAAAGCGGAAGATTTTCAATGATGCTTTAGATGTGTTGTGTGGGGAGGATATTGCGGCTCCGGTAAATGGGATTGAGATGCTGCCCATTGACAGTGTCCATCCGTTTCGCAAACACCCATTCCGGCTGTATGAAGGGGAACGGCTGGATGATATGGTGGAGAGCATACGGGAACATGGTATTTTAAATCCGTTGATTGTTTGGAAGAAATCCGATGGTTATGAAATGCTTGCCGGACATAACCGTCAGAATGCGGGCAGGCTTGCCGGCCTGACAGAGATACCGGCTATTGTTAAAAGGGATTTGTCTGAAAAAGAAGCCTATGTGTATGTGATTGAGACGAATGTAATACAGAGGGGATTTGGAGAACTGCTTCCGTCAGAAAAGGCTGCTGTTCTGGCAGAACGGTATGAGAAGGTTGTTAGTCAAGGCAAGCGGAATGACATTTTGCAGGAGATTGCAGTGCTGAACGGTTCAGACATGAAAGACACTTGTGGACATGATGTCCACAAGTTGAAAAACCGGGATGCCGTTGGAAAAGATTATGGAATGACCGGAAGAAACATTGCCAGATATATGAGAGTGAATCAGTTGAGCCAGCCATTGAAAGAAAAGTTGGATGATGGATCGCTTTCACTGGTGGCGGCAGTTGATTTATCATACTTATCTGATGGAGAGCAAAATGTGGTATCTCAACTGGCGGAGCAGGGCAGGATAAAGCTGGATGGCAAGACAGCCAGGGCAATTAAGGATATGGAGGGAGAAGTGACGGCAAAACAGGTATTGGAGTTTTCCGGAACCAGGAAGCAGAAGAAGGATACTGGCAGGAATATAAAACTGTCTGCGGACGTGTATAAACGATATTTTGCGGATACAAAGCCTGACGATGTAGCCGGGATTGTGGAGGAGGCACTGACGGCATGGTTTGAGAATAGGGAAATGGACGGTGCATCATAAAGATGATAATGTTTGAGGTCTAAAATTGTGACCTCAAAGATGGAAGTGATTTTCGATTGGCATAGTTAAAAGGAGATACCATATGATAAAAGAACAATATGATACAATAGAACCGAGAAATGATATTCCCGCAGTTATTGTATCAGATAAGGTGATAAAGAGCCTGATTTACGTTGTGCGTGGGCACCAGGTAATGATGGATAGTGATTTGGCAGCACTTTATCAGGTAGAAACAAAGGTGTTCAATCAGGCAGTTAAAAGAAATATCATGCGTTTTCCGGATTCATTCCGGTTTCAGCTTACGGACGAAGAGTATAAAGTTTTGAAATCACAGATTGTTACCTCAAATGGCAGGGGTGGAAGACGATATCTGCCATATGTTTTCACCGAACAGGGAATAGCGATGCTTTCGGCTGTGCTGCATAGTGATATTGCAATACAGGTCAGCATTCACATTATGACAGCGTTTGTGGAAATGAGAAAGTTTCTGGTGAATAATGCGGTGCTGTTTGAACGGATCAGCGATGTGGAGTTAAAACAGTCAGAGTATCAGAAGAAGACCGATGAACGATTTGAACAGGTTTTTGATTACATAGCGGAACATGAAGAGGTGAAGCAGAAGGTTTTCTTTGAGGGACAGATTTATGATGCGTTTAGTTTGCTGGTGAAATTGGTTGGCGGTGCAGAGAAGTCCATCATTTTGATTGATAATTATGTGGATGTGGACACATTGAATATTTTAGCAAAGAAGAAAAGTAATATCAATGTCTGTATTTATACAATGTTATTAACTTGTGATAATGTCTCCTTAAGAATCACTTGAGATTTTGTCTCTTTTTGATAAACTATAAAAGTTATGAAAGAAGGTAAAATTACATTGTCACAAGAACAACTAAAAACATTTACTGTCATCAATCGTTTCATCGACAAGTCTATTTCCAGACAACAGGCAGCTTCACTTCTTGGCCTTTCTACCCGCCAGATTACACGTTTAAAGAAAGGGGTCCTTACTTCTGGCGCTGAATCACTGATTCATAAAAATACTGGTAGAAAGCCTGCTCACGCTGTTACAGATGAAACGAAGGAAGCTGTCCTTAAGATTTATTCCCGCCCGGAATTGTCTAGGGCCAACTTCCTCCATTTCAAAGACATACTGCTCGCAGATTTTGGAATCGCTCTTTCCTATTCTGCACTTTCCAGTATACTAAAAAATGCAGGTTTTGAAAGCCCCAAAAAGAAAAAAATCCGTCACCGGACACACCGGCGAACGCGAAAACCACACCCCGGCCAGCTCATCCAGATAGATGCTACTCCCTATGAATGGTTTGGCGGAAACACGAAATACGCCCTCCATGGGGCAATTGATGATGCCACGGGCAATGTCGTCGGTCTTTTCCTCACACAGAACGAATGCCTTTATGGCTACCTCGAGACGATGCGCCAATGCTGTGTGGACTTTGGTGTCCCTCAAACCATTTACTCAGACAACCACACCATTTTCCGTTCCCCAAAAACAGGAAAGCTCACC
>ENA-UAPG01000270-UAPG01000270.1-human-gut-metagenome-genome-assembly--contig:-NODE-270-length-16790-cov-15.061368_pt1 | contig 16790 bp, 20 predicted proteins | sample MGYA00243478_ERZ654573 | MGnify/ENA primary metagenome ERZ654573 (study PRJEB26926, sample SAMN06164711) | human gut metagenome | biome: ENVO:00009003; feature: ENVO:2100002; material: ENVO:00002003... | reverse complement strand
ACAGCCATAAGTCTGTCCCATCCGGAATGCGTTGTCACTGCGGAAATCAAATCCCGTAGGCGCAATGAAATCTTTCGTCCCAAGCCCGGTCTTTGCCACCATGTCATAGCGGAAACGGAACGGTTCCTTCGTATCCATGTTGAAAATGTCATGGAAGATTTTTAAGCGCTGCACACCGTTTAAGGGTTTCGCCATAGCCCCAAGGACTTTGAAGTTATTTAAGATTCCAGCCTCAATCCTTTCAAGCCTTGCCTTTGCCGCTTTTAAGTTCTCCGCCTTGATGGTAAACGTAATATATTTTGTTTTCACCAGCCCGTTGTTTCCCTTTGCAAGCTGCATTTTCAGCATATCCCCATACTCTTTGCGGATGTCATCAAAACTGTCATTCTGGGGTGGAATATCAATCGTCTTTGCATACTCCTCAAAGTTTACCTGCTGATTCAAAAAGGAAATCTGAAATTGCACCGAACTGTCAAAGTAGTTTAAGAACTCACAGTAATTCTCAAAAATTGCTGTCTTGTCTTCATTCTGGGCAAGCTGATAGTTAATATCATAAAATTGGATGGTCTTAGAATAGTGGTTATCCTCCATCCGGCAGATCCCATCCCGGTACATTTCCTTATAGGGGATCGTGTCCTGGGCCGTATCCACTTTTTTCTTTTTCTTCTGCTGCGCCTTTAACGACTGCAGTTCTTTTAACCGCTTCCGTTCTTCTCTGGTGAGACCTGCCCCCACTTCCCGCCTGATTTTATTTTTTACGGGCTGGTTTTTTAAAGAACCGGAACGGATTCCTCTTTTCTCTGGCTTTTTTTGCCTTTTTTTCAAGTTTTGCACCTTCTTTCTCAAGTCTGTCCTGCTCCATCACCCGTTCATACAGATCTGTGGAACGGTATACCCGGATACCGGGACGTAAAAATCTCTGCCGGATGATGTGATACAGAAGTTTTTCTGCGGGAAACCCATCTTTTTCATACATGGCTAAAAAGAAAAAGGGCAGCATCACGATGACCATCAGTGTTGCCGCCACATCCGTTCCCAGGCCTGTCTTTGTTAAAAAATAAATCGGTATTCCGCAGATTCCCGCAAGGGAAAAACAGATCAACTGTCTTTTCGTTAAATTAAGTGCCACCTTTGTCTTGATCTTCGACAAATCTTTCGGCACTGGTACATATGCCATTACTGCCTCCTTTCCGTCGGCTCCATATCCGCCTCCTAATGTGCATTAAAAATAGATTTTGATAATGAACCTGTCTTGAACAAGCTAAAACATAAAATTACCGTATAAGCCGCCACAGACCAGATGGCTGTGTGAATGTTCTCCGCTACAGTAATGGTATTGACCAGTACCGCATAGATCGCCACGCAGACCATCATGAAGAATCCCTGGAAACCTAACGCCAGCAGCGCTTTCACGTAGTTATTTCCGATACTGCCCCATTCCCGGTTGGTAAAGGTAGCAAACGGAATCGGTGAAACAGAGACATAAAGGTAAATTTCAATCATACGTCCATATAAAATGACGGTAATGAGGACAGATATGATTTTCATGCACAGGCTGACGATCATCGTCTCCAGACCAAGCCCTAAAAGCTCCCCGATACCCATATCCCCCACTCCGTTTTCCAGAATGGTCTTTAGCGCATCTGCCACATCTATCGAAGCCGAACCGCTGATAATACCTCCAGCTCCCGTGACCACATGGTTTGCCACATCAAACACCGCCATGGCAATATCAAAGGTATGGGTGACCAGATACACGGCCACCCACATCTTAAAGATATATTTGAAGAACATGAACGTGTCTGTGTCGTGCATGTTGTTTTTCTCCATGATCATGGAAATCAACTCATAACACAGTACAAACGTGATGATCATCCCCGCAATGGGGACAATGACATTATCAGATAATTCCTTAATCATCGAAAAAATGCCACTGTTCCAACTTTGGGGTGTCCTGCTTACTTCTGTGGCAATGGTACCTACTTTTTCATTTACGTCTGTAAACATGGTGTCCAGGTTAGAAGTAATCCACCCGGTCAGCAATTCCTTTATGAACTCTGTGATTTTATCAATGATACTGCCCATGGCTTATGAGAACAGCGTGGAAAGCTGCGGAATGAGATTCATTCCAATCAGCACGATACCGCCGCCGGCCATAAGTTGCTTGATCCCTTGTGATTTTGCGCCAGGGTTATCATTCCCATATCCTTCTAAAAGGTTAATCACACCCCAGGCCGCAAGTCCGGCTCCAATAGCGCAGACCAATGTTTTTAATGTTGTAATCGCTGTTGTAAAAAAACTCATTTGTGTATACCTTTATCCTTTCTTTTTCAGAGAAAGGGAAGAAAAACGCTGTGAAAATCCCGCCTTTTGTGCTAGGATAAAAGAAGGATTTTCCTCTTGGAAAATCCGACACAGACGCAGCCGCTGCTTTCATTTTCGACGATGGGGTAGCGGCTGTATCCTTTCCAATTATCCATGATTCTCTCCCTTACTTTGCGACAACTTGTCGGGAAGTTGTCTGTTTGCCAGTTACATTTCATAAACTTCCACCGGATCTTCCGGTTTTAATACAAGCTCCGTATTCAGATATTTTTCAATATCAAAACGATTCTTTTTATCATAGTCTGACAGGTACTTATAGTTCTTGTGCTTGCAGATGTCAAACTTATCCGAAAAAAATGGTCTGACACCACGAAGCTGCATAATGCATTTCCCGCCATCCATGACCGCAATCTCATCCTGGCTCATCAGCTCCTTTCCTGTTTTCTGGTAGTTCAGTCCGTAAGAACGCTGGGAACCTCTGGTATCCGAGGTATTGTAAAGGTCTATGGTCTCCTTTCCTAAAATTTCCGCCATTTCTTTTAAGGTGGTCTTTTCTTTTCCACCTAAAAAAAGAGTGGAATCACAGTTCCCCTCAATGGTGTCGGCGTTATCTTTATAAATGGCCTTTAACTGGCTCTTAGACTGCAGAATGATCGAGGCAGAGATCTCCCTGCTCCGGATAGTGGCGATGAGTTTTTCAAATTTGGGAATCTGGCCAATGTTCGCAAACTCATCGAGTAAACAGCGAACATGGATCGGCAGCCTTCCGTCATACACATCATCCGCACGGTCACACAGCAAGTTAAATAGCTGGGTGTACATGATTGATACGATAAAGTTGAACGTATCATCCGTATCGGAGATGATGACAAACAAAGCTGTCTTGCGGTCTCCCAGTAAATCCAGCTCCAATTCGTCATAACTCATAAGCTCCCGCAGCTCCTTAATATCAAATGGTGCTAATCTGGCACCACAGGAAATAAGGATGGATTTTGCTGTCTTTCCGGCAGCCAGTTTATATTTTTTGTACTGTCTGACTGCAAAATGCTCCGGATTCTTTTCTTCCAATTCCTCAAACATCAAGTCCACCGGGTTCTTAAAATTTTCATCATCTTCCCTGGCCTCTGATGCGTTGATCAAAGCCAGAAGCGTGTTAAAGTTCTTTTCTTCCTCCCTTCCTTCATACCAGATGTAGCCGATCAGCGCACAATAATACAGCTTTTCAGCTTTCACCCAGAAATCTTCTCCGGACTGCTGGCCTTCCCCTTTGGTATTTGCGATGATGGTGGTCACCAGCTTGAGAATATCTTTCTCGCTGCGGATATACACAAAAGGGTTATAGTGCATGGATTTTTTGAAATTGATGGTGTTTAATACCTTGATTTTATAAGGTTCATGGACCACCTTTCCCTTTTTATCCCGCACTAATTTTCCGTTCTCATCTGTGACCGGCGGCCCTTTTGCCAGCAGTTTCCCAACCTCAATGAGTACCGTACCTTTCGGATCAGTGACCACATAGCTGGAATGCATCTGCATAATATTCGGTTTAACAAAAAACCGGGTCTTGCCGGAACCGGAACCACCGATCACCAGAATATTTTTATTTCTGGCATACTTCGGCTCCTTTGGTCTGCCGGACATCATAAGCCGTTCCGTTTCTGTCAGCAGAATATTGTTTTCAAACACCGGATCAACGTAAGGCTGTATATCTTTTTCTGTTCCCCATCTGGCGGAGCCATACTCCACACCCTGCCGGTATTTCTTTGCATTTTTTGCCCGGTAATAAACGATCAGCCTGACCGCAACACCTCCCAAAATACCATAGCACAAATCCTGGTAATGGAAACTGGGCAGGGGGCTTTCAAAGGCCCGCTCAAAGTAATTCAGAGTTGCTATAAACTTGTCCCAGGCGCTTTCCCCCACGCTTACCCGATATAGCCAGCATATCTTATTGAAAAAATAGGCAAATAAGACATATGGAAAGTTCAGGAGAAGCAGCTTTTTCTTGTCTGTGCGCTGCAGAGCGGAAAGTTTATCCTGGAAGAACTGCTTTACGTCCGCCGCTATCTTTCTAGGAATACTGTCTGGCGGCAGAAACGTCTTTTGCAAGCCCGCCTTTTTCACCGGAGATGCCCTCATCGGGTGGGCTTTCTTTTTTACTGTTTTTCTCATCATAAGCTCTGCCCCCGATCCTTTTGATGTTCTCTGGAGCGTTCCCGGTTCATTCCCTTTGTCACCACATCTTTGAAATGTTCCAGTTTCTCCATAATGGAGGGCTTGTCTTTTTTCTTCATCTGCTTTCCAACATATTTTTTAAAAGCCAGATTCATGGTGTCCTCATCCGGTGCTTTGAAGAACACATAATATGTGGGCGGTGATTTTCTGGTATTCTCCTTTTCCATGGCAAAATCAATCTTGTACTTCTTTGCCACCCGTTCAAAAGATTTGATATTCTCGTCCGTAATATCAATATGGCTTAACCCTACACCCTGCTTTTTCAACTGGCTGTACGTCTGCTTTCCTCTTTTGTACGGGTTCCTGCCTGTATGCTTCTGCTGTGCCAGATATTTCCGCAACATTCCCCGCAGAACATCTGCCGTGACTTTAGTTGCTTTCACAGATAAAGCAATCGTTTTTTGAGTTACTTCTTCCTCCAATGTGCATAACCTCCTTTCTGTCTGCTGATGGTATTTACGGCGGTATCAGCAGATGATACACATATCTTTTCTTCATAGGCGGCTCCTTCCCACCTCCCGACAGCTTGTCGGGAAGTTCTTTCTAAAAATAAAAAAGCCGACTGATTCAAGTTTTTAACATTTGAACCAAGCGGCTGCTTAAAACGGTATGTAATTGTTGTTTTTTATTTGAACTCTGTCTTAGTTATCGTAATTTGAAACATCAAAAAATGTTCCGAATCCGCAGAACTATAATGGGATACTAAAACCGGGTATTCATCCATAAACCTTTGTTTCAGAGAAATATCCTGGCACTCCTTCGCAATTCCAGTAATACGGAGCCATTCTCTTGTGCCTTCCTTTTTCGCCACAATTTGCATATTTCCTGCTCACTGCTTTTTCCTCCGTAAATTCAACTGAAATTTGTCTTGCTTCTCCTTGCTTTGTAATATTAATCATTATTCTTTTTTTTCAATAAACTCTTCCCAAGATTTATCATATAATTGCTCACAACACACTTCCCTTAGTAATAATCTGAAAGTTCTCAGAAAATTGATATTAGTATTTCCATCGTCCTTTTCATATATATAACGCCAATACTCGAAAGCATTAGAAATACTATCTAGTAAGTCATAAAACATACTCTTATTATTGGAATTAAAAATCTCTTGCATTTGTAGCTCAACTAATGTCGCAGTTTTACAATCCTTTTTTTTGAATAATTCCCATAATCTTTTCAATTCATGACCATCGCGTGTTTTTTTCCCTCTCATTTCATTGACAGATACACCATGAATAACTAAAAGTGTTTTAATAAATACCTCGCAAGCAAAAGCAGAATTAACAATACCTGCCACAGTATGAGAATTAAATCTATATTCAATAATATCATTAGGCTCTACTTCACAACATCTTGCACAATCAGAAAAAGCACAAGCCTGTTTAAACATTTGATGTGTATCTAACCCACTCTTTTCTCTCATATGATATTCTCCTCTATAGACTCAAATTCTCAGCTCCTGTATCTTCTCTTCATCCACGAAATGCGTCGCATACCATTTTTCAATCTCTTCCTTCCCGGTTTTGCTAAACCGCAGCGGTACGGTCGGCTTATGTCCCTGCCCGTTTTTCATCTTCACACCCCACTGCTTATAATAGCAAAAAGACGGTTTCCAACCACGTTTCTTCGCATACACCCTCATTTCATGCAGGATAAAAGAAAGTTTCCCAAGATTGGCGGTGCAGCATTTCTCAAGATACGGTATCTTTCCAAACCGCCAGTCCTCGTAATCTTTTTGAGATAAAACATTACAGTCCATCAGTGTATCTACAGGCGCTGCATATCCACGTTTCTTCCACTGCTGATACATGGAATGATGCACCAGGCCAGCCAGTTCCTTTTGATTCACATCCACTTCCTCCAACTTCTGATACTTTATTTTACCTCTTTCCAAATACGATGTCACCCTTATTTTTGCTCTCCGTCAGGATTCTTTCAGCAGATACACCGTGCTAAAATGGCCATACAGTTTCCCGCCTTCCCATTCCATCTGGTCAAACAGCATACACTGAAACAATACCTCCACATCCTGCAGCTGGTAAATCCGGTTACATACTTCGGAAAATCCCTCCAACCGGGGAACCTCCTGCATGACCTCTTTCCGGTGCATCAGGCACTGCAGATACAGTCCCATCAAGTGCTTTTTCCGGAAGATCAGTGCTGTCGTTTCTTCACCGCTTACCACACATTTCCGCTTTTCTTTTTCTTCCTCTGGAAATTCTAAAAAACAGCGTACATTTTCCACGTATACATCCCCGTCAAACCTTGGATGTTTTTTCTTGATCCACCGCTTTGCAGCCTCTTCCAGGAGCCTTCTGTCCCTATCCGATTTTGCCGGACGGAACTCTGGCTTTCTCCCTGCTCCATCCATATACACATTACTTTTCACCTGTTTATCCGCCAGGGCTGAAAACTCCCCGTTACGAAAAAAATAATCCAGAAGCTGATTCATTTTTGCCTGGCATTCCACCAGATGGTAAGTGTCATCCGTAAATCCCATGCCTGCAAACCGTACCGGCACACTCCCCTTTTCAATTTCTTTCTCGATCATTCTTCGTACATCTCTTTGTGATTCCATACCGGGTCCCTCCTCATTCTCCTGTTCTGCCTGTATTTTCTGGTCAAATAGCAGCCGCATTTCCTCATCTGCCTGCTTTCCCACTACCAAAAGGGGATAAAAAAACAGCAGACACACCACCTGTAATATAAAAATCGAAATCAGGATCATTGCCGCTCCTTTCCCTCAAGCACTCCGGCCATCGCATCCCACTTAAAAAATGGGCTTACCTTTTTCAGCACCGCAACCAGATCTGCCTCATTTTCTATCTCTATGTCAAGAAACTCGATCACACTGATCCCCAGGCCATCCGCTATCCGTTTTAGCTGCCCGATCTTTGGTTTTCTCTGCCCTGCCTCATATTTGCGCAGCGTGTTCGCATGGATTCCGGTACGCTCTGCAAGCTCTTCCTGGGTGCATCCACTCCGGCTCCGAAAATACCTGAGCTGTTCTGCCAATTCCATTTCTATCTTCCATCCTTTCCTGATCTTTGTTTGAGTTTTCTCCTGCCAGACTCCCGACAAGTTGTCGGGAAGTTCCCGCCATGTCTGGAACCGTTCATTTCTTCATCCAGATATTTCACTGCCAGATAAAAGGAGCAACATCACAAGGCCGATAATAATAAGCAGCCCCAACATCAAAAGTTCCATCTGTTATATCCCTCCCGTATGGAAACAAATAGAAAAAGCAACCGGTTCTTCGGCTGCTCTTCCCAAAATCATTCTTCTGTTTTTTCTTCCTCCAGGATAAATGCCTCCGAGGTCATCCGGATTCCCAGCGCCATCCCCTGGACAAAGTGTGCTTCATTTTCTAAAGCGGATATCCTTATCAGATTTGCTTTATAATCTTCCAAAAGTCCTGCAAATTCCGGGGTGAGATGTTCTTTCAACTCCCTCTCCGCCGTTTCACATAATTCTAAGGCATCCCTATATTCCTGCCGCCTGGGGCAGCACATTTCCCTGGGCATCAGCCCTTCATGATAAAAATATTCCAATACCTTTTTGCCATGCTTCTCCTCCACTCCTTTTGTTTCTCTCCTACCGTGCGCCCAGCAGCCACAAAGCTCCTGACACAAATCCTCTTACCAAAGTGAATGCCGCCACCAAAAGACGCCAGAACATAACCACACTTCCAATGACACCTCCGATCAGCAGATTAAATGCAACCATACCGACGGTTCCGCTGATCCCCATTCCACTGGGAACCAGCCACAAGCACATCTTATGTACCCCAAATGGTATCCCCATGAGAAGTACCAGAAGCCGCCAGTCCAGTTTTTCCTGTATCATGCAGAAAGGCCGGAAGATAACTGCAAGCAGAAGTATCATCCCTACAGGCATAATTACCTTTGTTAAAATTTCCCTTTTCCTCATATATTGCCACCTCCATACAAATCGTGATTAACCTCCGCCCGGTAATAGCTGTTGATGGTAGACGGGGCATTGAACAGGCAGACCAACAGATAAGCCCTGACATTGCGGATTTTTGTGGTTGTTTCATGCATACGTTCCAGGACATACTGCACATGGGCCGAATCGATTTTCAGAAGTTTACTTTTCACGAACTCATATGGGTATTCCGCACCGTTGATCACCAGAGACTCCCGCTTCACACTGATGGTTTCTACAAGCAGTTGTACAATCTCGTCGATATAGTCTTTATCCCTTGGACAGTAATCCCGGCACAATACCTCGTAGTCAATATTGCTTTTCACAATGTCTGTATATGCCTGTATGACCGTCATCCCATCTATCTTATCCGCTTTTTCCTGAGTTTCTTCCCTGGATAGATTGATAAGATTGGTCTCACTAAAATCAGTATTGTTAATATCAGTATTATTAGGGTCGGTTTTTCCGACCTCTGAACTTCGGTTTTCCCGACCTCGATAAGTCGGCTTTTCCGACTCTGATAAGTCGGTTTTTCCGACCACGTGAAGTCGGCTTTCCCGACCCCATGAAGTCGGTTTTTCCGACCACGTGAAGTCGGTATCTCCGACCTCTATGGATTCCACAAAATCCCCCTGGGATTCCGGTATGCTTTCCTGCGGTTCTGTGACCTCTTTTTCCAGCTCCTTCTCCGGCTCCAATTCTCTTTTTATCACAAAACTTTTTACATAAATAAGATCTGGCTTTCCAAAGCCCTGCTTTACCCGTTCAATTAAACCGATCCCCTTTTTGCAGTCCAGTTCCGCCATTATTTTCATGCCTTTATCCCTGCCGCAGTTCATATACTGTATGACCTGCTCCACAGTGAAGATAATATACACTTTCCCTTCATCGTCTACCCAGCGGTTCCGGATGGACAATGCCATCCGGTCTAACATCAGCCCATAAAGCACCTTTGCGTCACTGGACAGATTCCGGAAATAATCATCCGTGAACAGCACTTTCGGGATACGGTAAAAAGCAAACTGCTCCGATTCATAGTCGTGAAAATAATCAAATTCCAGTTGTTTCTTTGCCATTTTGCTTTACCTCCTTCCCTTCTTAATGACGTTTCTTCCAGCCTTCCAGCAGTTCAAAGATGACCTGCTCGATCTGTTGCCGGCTGTACTCTTTCGGAAAATACTGGTTGATTTTTGTTCTTGGTAGCGTGACCTTTTCCATGTCTTTTTTATCCTCATGCAAGATCAACTCCACCGCCAGTTCTGTCAGTTTTCCCTCCGCACTGTGCTTTTTTAATGTTTCTGCCATCGTTCCGCTGACTGTTACACTGTTTTCAGTAATACACTTTAGTACCCATAGCTGTTCTTCATCCGGCAAATAGGAAAGGCTGACCGCCGGCAAAATCTTTATTTTTCCAACATCCACCAGCTCCAGCAGTTCCGGCAAAAGTTTAGTCAGGCGGATATATCTCTGTACCTTTCTTCCGCTGTCTCCTGCCTCTTTTCCCACCAGTTCCGCCGTATCCGTGCCATCTGTGCTTTTTATTCCCTGATGCTTTAATGCCTCCATTTTCATCTTATAGGCAAAAGCTTTTTCACTGGGCAGAATATTCTCCCTTTGAATGTTGGAATCTACCATAATGACCACGGCTTCATCATCCGTATAATTCCGCACCAGAACCGGCATGGTGTCTTTCCCGGCTAATTCACAGCCCCGTTTCCTCCGATGCCCTGCCACCAGTTCATATCCGCCCCCAGCCCTCGGTCTTACCAGACCAGGATTTAAAACACCATAATTGCGGATACTCTCTGCAGTCTCTTCCATCTTTTCATCATCCAGCACTTTAAAGGGGTGGTTCTGAAATGAATATAAATCTGTCAGCGGTACATCTATCACCTTGTCCATCCGGGGATCAACGGTTTCGTCAATCCCCAGTAATTCATCATAAGAAGTGAGCTGAATCTCTTTCTTTGGTTTACGCACGATGCAGCACCTCCTCCGCCAGTTTCCCATAACTGGCTGCCCCTTTGCCCCGTTTATCGTAAGCAAAGATACTGACACCCTCAGAAGCAATCTCGGCAATCGCCTCCGAACGTGGGATACTGTTCTCAAAAATGTACATCTGCTCCCCATATGCACTTTTGACGGCCTGTTTATTCCGCTTTGCGTTATTATACCGGCTGGCATCCATGGTAAACAAAATCCCCTCTATGGCAAGCTCTGGATTAAACCGCTGTTTGATGCCTTTAATGACCTTTAAAAGCTCTGTCAGTCCGTCTGCTGCATAAAACTGGGGCTGCATAGGAATCAAAACACTGTCCGCCGCAGTCATGGCATTAATGGTCAGCATTCCTAAAGATGGCATACAGTCAATCAAAATATAGTCATACTCATCCCGCAGTAAATCCAGGTATTCTTTTAACACCATTTCCCTCTCTTCCACGGAAATTAGTGACATATCCATCCCTGTCAGCAGCTTATTGGAAGGAACCACGTCAAGTCCCTCCGCATGGTGGAGAATTGCCTCCCTGGGATCGAACTCAATCCCCATGATGATATTTTCCATCATGTTCTTTAGGGTCACACGGAGATTCTTAGGGAATCCCAGGCCCAGGGTCAAATGCCCCTGGGGATCTAAATCTATTGCCAACACCCGCTGGCCCTGTTTTACCAGGCCAACGCCTAAATTGATACTCGTGGCTGTTTTTCCACAGCCTCCTTTTTGGTTTGCCACTGCAATTACTCTACACATCACTTTTATCCTCCTACTGTCTGTTCTTTTCTACTTCTGCATATACACGAAAGTATTTTTTTGTTCCTTTATTGGCAAAAGGCTCGGAAAACTGCAATACTTCGATTCGTTTATCCCTTTCCAGGATTTTTCTGAACCATTTAATATCATTTGTTGTTCCTTGAAGCCTAATTTTCAGCATACAAATCCTCCCAATCCTGATAGAAACAGTATTCCGGATACCGGATTTTAACTGCTTCCCAAAAATATCTTGCATATCCGCAGCAAAACAACTCTTCCACCGTGTATTTTCTACACTCAGACAACTGGTCATCGGCATCCTTGGAGTCCCCCACGCTTGGAGTCCCATTGCAATACAGATTGAACGCCATCCTTACAATTCTGACGCTGCCGCTTGTCTGCCATCCTTCACACAGGCACTCTGTTTTCACCAGACCTGTTTTAAAATCGTAAATTCTGTCCACATTGTTTCTCGTGTCTCTGTCAATTCCCAAGCAATAAACCAATGCTTTGTGATATGCATCCTGGTATCTGCACTTAGACAGATACTCAAAGTAGAATTTTTCGTGTTCCTTGTTTTTAAAAGTAATTGTGTGAGTAACCTTTTCTTTTTTTGCACCTAACGCTGTATTCGTCATAATCATGACCTCCTATAAATTTATTATTGATTTGAAGTTGGGTAATTTTAAGAATCCTGGATAATTTGAGTAAACTTCGCCGAAGATTGTGAATACTCATTTTACTCAACATACTCTTTGAGTAATACTCAATTTGAAGTGATTTTAGACGATTTTCAGCGGTGCCTGACGGTATTTCCGCTTTTTCTTTTTCATAAGAAAAAGGCCCCGAAAACCTTATAACCACTGGAAAATGCTTGTGTTTATAAGGCTTTTGGAGCCTTTACAATTTTAACCTTAATTTAATTGAAAAATTCGCTTAGTTTCCCATCTGAGCTGCAACTTCTGCTGCAAAGTCTTCTTCCTTCTTCTCGATTCCTTCGCCGGTCTCGAAACGAACAAAACCTTTGATTGTGATCTTAGCGCCATTCTCTTTTGCAACCTGCTCTACGTATTTAGCAACAGACTGTTTTCCATCCTCTGCTTTAACGTAAGTCTGGTCAAGAAGGCAGATCTCTTTCAGTTCTTTCTTAATACGTCCTTCGATCATTCCTTTGATAACCTTCTCAGGTTTCTGAGACTCTTTCGGATCGTTCATGATCTGAGCCATAAGGATTTCTCTCTCATGTGCAAGGTAATCAGCGCTTACTTCGCTGTCGCTTGTGTACTGAGGTTTCAGAGCTGCAATCTGCATTGCAACGTTCTTAGCCATCTCTTTTACAGCATCGTTTACAACGTCTGTCTCAACGTCAACAAGAACGCCGATCTTTCCGCCCATATGTGTGTAGGAAGCAACGAATCCGTTCTCTTCTTTTACCTGAGCGAATCTTCTGATGTTCATGTTCTCGCCGATTACTGCGATCTGAGCTGCAAGAGCTTCTTTTACAGTCTGATCACTGCTCAGTGCCCATGGCTCTGCAAGGAAAGCGTCGATGTCTGCTGCTGTAGTTGTAAGTGCCTGTGCAGCAACGTCTGCAACGTAGTTCTGGAATTTCTCATTCTTTGCTACGAAGTCAGTCTCTGCGTTAACCTCAACAACAACTGCGCTCTTAGCATCCTCTGCAACAACAGTCTTGCAAAGACCCTCTGCTGCTACACGGCTTGCTTTCTTCTGAGCAGTTGCAAGTCCTTTTTCACGAAGGAACTCTACTGCTTTATCCATATCGCCTTCTGTAGCTGTAAGAGCTTTCTTACAGTCCATCATTCCGGCGCCGGTCAGTTCTCTTAATTCTTTTACCTGTGCTGCTGTAATAGCCATCTCTATTTCCTCCTGAATAATTTAATATGATAAAATTACTCTTCTACTGTCTCAGCGAATTCCTCAGACTCTGCCTCGATCTCGCCGTCAGCCTCTGCTGTACCCTGATTAGCCTCGATAACAGCGTCTGCCATCTTGGAAACGATCAGTTTTACAGCACGGATAGCGTCGTCGTTACCCGGGATTACATAGTCAAGTTCTTCCGGATCGCAGTTTGTATCACAGATACCGATCAGCGGAATACCTAATGTATGAGCTTCCTGTACGCAGATTCTCTCTTTTTTCGGGTCAACGATAAAGATAGCGTCCGGAAGACGTTTCATCTCTTTGATACCGCCAAGGTTTTTCTGCAGCTTTGTAAGCTCTTTTCTTAACTCAATAACTTCTTTCTTAGGAAGCACGTCAAATGTTCCGTCAGCCTCCATAGCCTCGATCTCTTTCAGTCTTGCAATACGGCTCTGGATTGTCTTGAAGTTTGTAAGCATACCGCCAAGCCATCTCTCGTTTACATAGAACTGTCCGCAGCGCTCTGCCTCAACTTTGATAGCGTCCTGAGCCTGTTTCTTTGTTCCTACGAAAAGGATGTTTCCGCCGTTTGCTACGATGTCAGCGATTGCATTGTATGCATCGTCAACCATACCTACAGACTGCTGAAGGTCGATGATGTAGATACCGTTTCTCTCTGTGTAGATGTACGGAGCCATTTTAGGGTTCCATCTTCTTGTCTGATGTCCGAAATGAACACCTGCTTCCAAAAGCTGTTTCATTGAAATAACGCTCATGTTTTTTCTCCTTTTTGGTTGATTTCTTCCGCGCAGATCATTTTCTATCAGGACCCGCCGTCACACCGTATGGGCACCATCCATCGGAATCTCCACGCGTGTTTATTTTGCAACTTCTGAATTATAGCATAAGAAAACCCTCCATGTAAAGAGGGTTTTCATTGTTTTTTCCTGTATTTTCAACATTTCTCAGATTTTTCATCTGAAGTTCTTCCTGCGTCTTTTAATTTTCGGATTTCTTCCTCTGTAAGAAGACGGCATTCTCCCTTTTTCAGATCTTCCGGAAGAGTAAGAGGTCCCATGGATATTCGTTTCAGATAGATCACAGGTTTGCCCACCGCTTCCATCATCCTTTTTACCTGATGGAATTTTCCCTCGCTGATGGTAAGAAGAAGTTCTGTATATACCTCTGGAAGAGTTTCCGGGCGCACATGACGCATAACTCCTTCTTCTGAGATATCCTCTTTTTCCAGAAGCTTCACCTTTGCAGGAAGTGTCTGGCGCTTTTCCCCGATATCAATTCCCTGCTCCAGTCTTTCTTTATCCTCCTCTGTCACCTGTCCTTCTGTTCTGACAAAATAGGTTTTTTCTACGTAACGGGCAGGAGAAAGAAGTTCATGAGCCAGCGCCCCGTCATCTGTGATCAGAAGAAGCCCTTCTGTATCCTTATCCAGACGCCCCGCCGGAAAAAGACCTTTTCTGGCAGAAGGGATCAGCTCCATTACTGTCCTGTCCCGCTTATCCTCTGTTGCCGATACATATCCCGCCGGCTTATGCAAAAGATAATACACATGCTCCGGTTCTCTGGCAATTTCCTCTCCTTTAAAAAGAACTCTGTCCTCCGGTCCAACTTTCTGTTCCGGTTTTTTCACGGTCTGCCCGTTAATCTCCGCCAGGCCTTTCTGGATGTATTTTTTCACTTCACTCCTTGTACCTTTGCCTGCATCTGCCAGAAACTTATCAAGTCGTACTGTTTTACTCATCTGTCTGATCTTCCTCTCTGGGTTTTATAATAATAGATGTGGGACCGTCTGCACCACCGATCACAGATACCTTTTCTTCCTCTGAATCTTTTTGTACAAAATCAGGAATTTTATTCTTTAAAAGCCGTACATAAAACTCATATCCCTGTTCTGTCTGAAAGATCACGCTGACATCCTCTTCACATTCCAGCCATGAATAAAAGCCTCCCGCAGGAACCGCAGCATCTTTTAATTTCTGCAGTTCTTCCGCCTTTTCATACACTGCTGTTTTTTCTTTTTCCTTTCCATAATATTGGACTGTTGCTTTTTTTATTTTAATGTCATCCAGGGTAATCGGATATCCGGTCTCTTCCAGAACAGACAATGTATGTGTATATTCCGGCAGGACATTTATCGTACTGTACGCATACTCCTTTCGGTTCTCTTCTCCCGGAACCAGAGTACTGACACTCATAACCCCTGGAAGACTGTAGGTTAGCTGAATACTGCAGCATGGAATTCCTGTAAAACTCTCTGCCCCGGCATCCTCAATATCTTTCTTCAAAGCCTCTAAAAGTTCTGCCCATTTCTCTTTCTGCTCCTGGAAAATCATATATCCCCGTCCATCGGCCGCACTAAAATACATTTCATCCAGATATTCCGTACCAAGATCCAGCATATCCAAAACGTTATCCTTCAGATTTTCTTCCTCATACAGACATTGGATCAATTCCTGAGATTCAATGGCATTGATACGGTAATTACGATATATCTTCTTTCCGGATTTCAACTTATACATAACTCCGGTTTTAAATACTATATCACTGTTTGTCCCCTCAACAATATGATCCCCTTTCTCGTATTTCTTTCCCCTTTCCTTCTGTTTTTCAGCTATACTGCAAAACGCATTGTAAGTTTTATCACCAATCTCTTTTTTTCCAGAAACACTGTACTCTCTCAGATCCCAGTCTGCAGACTCCATTCCTACCTGATAAATACCGTCCTCTACTTCTTTTATGTATGTTCCCATATTGTTAGAAAACATATTCATATCCACACTGACCGATGCCAGTTTTTCCTTCGGCGGAACATAGGAATCATAATGAAACAGGTCGGTTTCATATACCATGGCACAGGCTGCCACGATCAGCCCTGCTGCCAAAAGCTGAATCTTCTTTTTGAAAAAGCAATGAAAATCCATCTGGTATGCTGTTTCCATAAAGCCATGGGAAAGCACTGTTCCAAGAATCAGCCCAAATATCCACCAGAATGTCTTCATACTGCTTATAGGGATCAGATAAAAGAAATATCCAGCTCCCAGTCCGCAAGGGATCACAACCATTATTTTAACAATAAAAGCAGCTCCCCTGTAAACCATAGGTGATCCCGCCGACTCAGAAGGCCTCTTCAGATAAGCCACATAAGATAAATATGTCAAAAGGACTGTCAGCACCAGGAGAACCATAAAAAGCCTCATGCCTTCTCCTTTTTGATAAGCTTCAGCAAACTGATTTATCAGCCCTGCAGGAGAAATATATTCTCTCAGGAAACGGATCAGCCCATAGTTTTTTTCTATATAATAGCTCTCATAAAATCCATATCTGTAGCCTCCCAGAAGCAGGCTCAGTCCTGGTCCGTAGCAGTAGAGCATCCCCATACAGAAGATTCCCATAAGAAGATTTCCCGTAATACATAAGATCAGCACCACGCTGAAATATATCAGTAAATATATGATCAGATGGATGCCAAACAGAGCCAGTGCTTCACCCATTAGCTTCAGACTGAAAAATCCCCTTGCGGCTCCGATACAAATTGCAAGAAATACCATGATCATGTACGGCACTAAATAATATACAAGCCCTGTATAAATCCGGTTCCAGAACATTCGCGAACGTTTTACTGGAAGACTGTGATAAA
>ENA-UAPG01000268-UAPG01000268.1-human-gut-metagenome-genome-assembly--contig:-NODE-268-length-16815-cov-9.681205_pt1 | contig 16815 bp, 14 predicted proteins | sample MGYA00243478_ERZ654573 | MGnify/ENA primary metagenome ERZ654573 (study PRJEB26926, sample SAMN06164711) | human gut metagenome | biome: ENVO:00009003; feature: ENVO:2100002; material: ENVO:00002003... | reverse complement strand
CCTGCTCCTGTCCAGCAGTGTGCCATTACAACCACAAATCCGGTCAGAGTACAGATCACAATGGTATCCAGAAAGACGCCCATGGAGGCGATCATACCCTGTTCGCAGGGATGTTTTGCATCCGCCGCTGCTGCTGACATGGTGATGGTACCCTGCCCCGCCTCGTTGGACATAAGCCCCCGCTTCACCCCCTGAGCCAGAACGGTTCCGAATACACCTCCGAAAAACGCATCCGGCTTGAAAGCGCCGGTAAATACAGCCTGGAAAAAGTAAGGAATGGTCTTAAAGTTCATCACAACCAGAACCAACACCACTACAATATATAATACCGCCATGACCGGCACCATTTTGTCCGTCCATTTTGTCACCTTCTTAATACCACCGAAAGCAATGACAGCCGTCAGGATAATAATTCCAGCCCCTACCACATAGTAAAAGACTGAATTCGTCCGGATCGTGGAACTTGTGACGATCTCCGCCATACGCCCTACAGAGGATACCACATTGAATCCCTGTGCCGGAAGACAACAGAGCGCATAGAGAATATACAGCACTGACAGAAAGATACCTACCCAGACTTTATTTCCCAGCAGTTTTCTTCCATAGAAAGGCAGGCCTCCCACGAACTCCTCCCCTTTTTTCTCCTTGAATATCTGCGCCAGTACACCCTCCATATAGGCAACGGCCATGCCGAAAAAAGCGGATACCCACATCCAGAACAGAGCGCCCGGACCGCCCACCGCAATGGCTCCGGTCACACCGATAATGTTGCCGGGTCCCACACGCATGGCTGAACTGAGGAAAAATGCCGCCAGTGGTGATATGCCTGTCTCCACGGAACGTTTCTCTGTCAAAATCTTAATGGCCTTTTTAAAATGTGTCACCTGCATAAATCCCAGTTTAAAACTAAAAAAAATGCCGGACCCTAAAAGCAGGATTATGGCAAACGAAAAACTGCCCAGAATGGGAATGTTCGCATACCATGCAAAATTGGTGGGAAAGTCCCACAAAAAATCAGACAGCGGCCCGATAAACCCAAAAACACTGTTGATTCCTTCAAATACAGCTTCCATACTTTACCCTCCTAAGTTGTCAGCACTGCAGAATCCCTGCTCCGTATGCAGGGAAATATACTTCTGTCCGACTATAAATTTACTGCTGCGTAACTATTCAGCAGATCTGCCCATTTACTGCACTGGCGGTAAGTGATCATCCAGCAGCCTGGCAAGAATACCGTCACCAAAGGCGGTTCTGCCTGGATTTCTACCTGTAACCATGAAGGCGCTGAGCAGTTACGTTACTAAAAGTATATGGTATATTTTTTGCCATGTAAACGTCCTTACTGTTCATTATGTTGCACATAGTGCTGGATATTCGGAATCTTCCTGTATTAACATAACGTTTATGACCAGCCGCTTTGCCTGTTGCTTTCCACGGCTGCTTATACTGCTGCTTTCTTGAACATTTTTCGTTTATTGACAATCCAGTGTTGACATTGTACAATACCCATATAGTGACAGCAAATATATACCTATATGCTGAATATATAATACATATTAACAGACACCATCCAAATTGTAAATTTTTTTATAAAACCCGGAGGTGAATATTTATGAAAACGTCTAAAAAAATCGCCTGGGCAGCCACATTTCTCACACTGCTCGTACTTGGTTATTCAACTGCCAAACCAGGACAACAGGAAGCATTGATACCGCTTTCCCAGTATAATGAAAACTATTTTGATCAAACGAAAGATGCAGATTCCAATCAGGAACAGGAGTTTATCCCCATTCAGGATTACAATGAAAGAATGGCCGAATATCTGAAAGGGATCAGATAAATAAATTTGACAAACGTTCAGTCTTATGCTATAGTGACCGCATTAACAGTAAGGAGATTCAAAATGGGTTATAATTCAACAAACCAACCAAAACCGATTGCCAAAACCATCTCTGTACCATCCGCACCGATGAAACATTGTACAGAGTATGGCATATGATATACGCTATAGATTTCATCGGGAGATAACACAATAAAAGATTTAAGCTTGGGACCGCCCGCTGGACCGGTGCTTATATATGACAAGGAAAGTCTACATAATGTACGTTCCGTTTGTTTGTCATATTCAAAAGTACACGTACGCAGGTATTCTCATTTGTTTTATTGTTTATTTTCCCGTGACTATATTGTGTAAAAGGCTATGGACAATGTTTTGTCTGTAGCCTTTTGCTGTTATACCGGTTATAAATGCGGCTTGTTACAACGGGTTTATCCTGTAACCGGCCTGCACGCAGCAGAAGGCAGATACATCTGAATGTATCACTGTCTTCTGCTTTTTTGTGCGAAAAATCCTCTTCCATGGAGGACACCGGCAGCCACACCTAGTATAAATACTGCCATCAAAAAACTTTAGATATTACCAGTAAAGAAAGGATCATTAAAATCATGAGTTTACTTGAGATCACAGGCCTTACCCATTCTTTTGGTGAAGGCCAGCTTTTTAAAAATGCAGAACTGACACTCAATAAAGGAGAACATATGGGAATCGTGGGCCAAAACGGCGCGGGGAAAAGCACGCTGATCAAAATCTGTACAGAACAGATCATTCCCGACACAGGCCGGATCACATGGCATCCCCAGACTACTGTGGGATATCTGGACCAATACGCAATGCTTGCCCCCCATACAACTATGGAGGCATTCCTCCGCTCTGCCTTTCGTTCCCTTTATCTTCTGGAGGAAAAGATGAACCGCCTCTATGAGCAGGCTGTCACCCAGGATATGAATGCTTTAAAGGCAGCGGCCGGCTGCCAGGAGGAGCTTGAAATACAAGGTTTTTATACCATAGATACCCGCATAGAGCAGGTGGTCTCCGGCCTTGGACTGCGCTCTCTTGGTCTTTCCTGCCCTGTGTCACAGATGAGCGGCGGGCAGCGTGCCAAAGTGATCCTGGCTAAACTGCTGCTGGAAAAACCTGACATTCTTCTTCTGGATGAACCCACCAATTTTCTGGACAAAGAGCATGTAGCCTGGCTGGCGGATTATCTCTCCTCCCTGGAAAATGCCTTTCTCATCGTATCACACGATTTTGATTTTCTGGAAAAAACAGCAAACCGGATTTGTGATATTGACAACAGCAGGATCACAAAATACTATGGCACCTATTCCGAGTTCCTAAAGAAAAAAACACTGCTCAGAGAAGATTACATCCGTCAATATTCCGCCCAGCAGAAAGAGATCAAAAAGACCGAGGAATTCATCCGGAAGAATATAGCAGGCCGCAAAACCAGAATGGCCCGGGGAAGGCAGAAGCAGCTTGACCGGATGGACAAAATGGAGGCACTTGATCTAAGAGAATTAAAACCATATTTTCGTTTTGCCGGCCTTCCTCTGACTGCCACTGAACACCTGACTGTCCGCCACCTGTCTGTGGGGTATCACTACCCACTTTTATCAGACCTGAATTTTTCCATTACCGGTGGACAGAAAGCCGTCATCACAGGATTTAACGGCATCGGAAAGTCTACGCTGCTTAAAACACTGCTTGGTCAGATTCCTGCGCAAAACGGCAGCTATGCATTTTCCCAACAGGTGAAACCAGGATATTTTGAACAAGACCTGCACTGGCCGGACAGTCTCCTCACCCCTGTCCAGATTGTGTCAGATGCCCGCCCTGACATGACGGTGAAGGAGATACGGAAGCATCTTTCCCTCTGCGGCATCACCAGCAAACATGCGGCTCAGGCCATCGGGACTCTGAGCGGCGGCGAACAGGCCAAAGTTAAAATGTGTCTGCTCACCCTCACCCCCTGTAACTTCCTTATCCTGGATGAACCTACAAACCATCTGGATATCCAGGCAAAAGCCTCCCTGAAGACTGCTCTTTCAGACTTTCCCGGCAGTATACTCCTTGTCTCACATGAGGAGGCGTTTTATAGAGGACTGGTCCATAAGACGATCGATATTGAAAAAATCATGCGAAAAAAATAGCATCATAAAACACTTTACTGCTCCCGGCCTGCAGCCTCAGACTTCATCCACACTATTACACCGGCAGAAATGTCTTTTGTATTTCTTCCTGCACTTTAGTCGATGCCAGCACATCATACCCAGTCAAGGCCAGAATACACGCACCTCTCTCAGCAGTCCGCTGACCTTGCTCAGACACCGTGCGCTCTGCCACCTCCCTGGTATGAAGTACGAGATTTTTATCCCCAAGCCCGATAAACCCGTGGGCAGCCGGTGCTACATGGCTTACATTTCCCATATCCATGGAACCCATTTCCCGACAGGCCGGCTGCAGGTCTGTCTCCCCCATAAACCTGAAATTCTCAGACATCAGCCTTCCCAAAACCGGGTTGGTTACCATATCATCATTAGAAAGTTCATAATAATCAATCTTCACCGAAGCTCCTGTCATCTCAGCCGCCCCTCTGGCACATTGTTTTGCTTTTTCCACCACCTCATTCAGGGTTTTCCGCTTACCTGCCCTGAAATTAAATCTTGCCTCCGCATACTCAGGGACAATATTGGGACGAAGCCCTCCTTTCGCTATGATCCCATGCATTCTCACATCGTCCGGCACATGCTGGCGCAGGGCATTGATCCCGTTAAATAACAAGATTACCGCGTCCAGGGCATTGATGCCTTTTTCAGGGGCAGATGAAGCGTGAGCAGTCCTGCCGTAGAACCGGAAACGCACGGCATCCAGGGCCAGAGAACTGCCGCTTTCCTTGGATTGCCCGTCAGGATGAAGCATGATGGCTGCCAGGACATCGTCAAATATCCCTTCTCCTGCCATAGTGACCTTGGCTCCATTTGTCTCTTCTGCAGGCGTTCCCAGGACCAGTATCTCACCGCCTGTTTCATTCAGAACAGCCTTCAGACCCAGTGCCGCGCCAAAAGACATGGCTGCGATAAGATTATGGCCGCAGCCGTGGCCTATGCCTTCCAGAGCATCATACTCGCATAAAAAGGCCAGTTTAGGTCCCGGCTTTTCTCCCTTAAAGGAAGCCCTAAATGCAGTTGGGATTTTACAGATACCATGTTCCACACAGAAACCATGGGCAGCCAGATGATCCGTGAGAAGTTTTTCAGCGAATACTTCTTCCTCGCTGAGTTCAGGATGTTCATATAATTCCCTGGAGATCTGCATGATCTCATCCCTGTATTTTCTTATTTCCCCAATGATTTTTTCTTTCATATTCTACTCCTTCCCCATACTAAAACGGACCATAATGAACTGCCTGGGCGATTATGATAAACACAGCCCCCAGAAGATATTCCAACAAAATCAAGGGACCGATAAAACGAGCCCACTTATTCCACGGTATTTTGCCCAGGGCCAATCCAGCCATCAAAAGGCCTGACGTAGGGGTAAATATGTTGGAAATACCGTCTCCCAGCTGAAATGCCAGAACAGATGTCTGGCGCGTAACTCCTACCAGATCAGAGAGGGGCGCCATAATGGGCATAGAAACTGCTGCCTGAGCACTTCCGGACGGAATCACATAATTCAAAAGACACTGGAACAAGTACATCCCCATAGCAGAAATCTGTCCCGGAAGCCATGCCACTCCTTTTGCGATTCCAAAAAGTATGGTATCCATTATCCCTCCCTGTTCCAGCACAACCAAAATCGCTCTGGCAAACCCCACAGCAAGGGCTCCTCCGGCAATCCCCATCATGCCTTTTGCCAGGCTCTCCCCGTATTGGTTAGGTGACATTTTGGTAAATAAGGCAGAAAGCACGGACATTCCAAAAAAGAGGGCAGAGATTTCCTGCAGATACCATCCATACCGGAACACCCCGAAAATCAGAACCCCGATGGTACCTGCGAAAGTCAGCAGCACCAGGATCTGTCCTCTTGTCAGCTTCTTTGATTCATCCATATCCAATTTATCTGTCCGATTTCTGTCGATTCCCCTGACTGTACTGATTTCCGGATTTTTCTTCACTTTTAATGCGTAGCGCAGTACATAGCATATTGCCATAGTAACCATGCAGATATAAAGAATTACCCGTAACCCCATCCCGGACAGAAGCGGCAGGCCAGCAATACCCTGAGCAATACCAACCGTAAATGGGTTCAAAAAGGCTGCCGCAAAACCTGCAGTGGATCCTGCCAGTACGATTGCAGTGCCCACCAGTGAATCATATCCGACAGAGGTAGCTAACAGGATCATGATCGGAATAAAGGGCAGGGTTTCCTCCGCCATCCCGTAAAGAGCTCCTCCAAGGGAAAACAAAAACATCATGACAGGTATAACAATAAATTCCTTCTTTCCCAGTTTATTTGTGAGCAGTGCAACCCCTGTATGGATTGCTCCTGTCTCCTGTACCACTTGAAAAGCGCCCCCCAGGATAAAAATCAAAAAAATCATCCCTGCAGATTCCATGAGTCCCTGCGGTACTGATTCCAGAAGCCCCATAACTCCCACCGGTGACTGTTCACGATAATGAAAACTGTCAGGGTCTACCACTTCCTGTCCGCCGCTCCCCTCCACCCGGCTGTATTCCCCTGCCGGAACGATATACGTAAGAATTCCGCAGAGTAATACCACGAAAAGCATTAATACATATACGTTAGGGACCGGAAACCCCTTTTTTACCTTCTCTCTTTTCTTCATTGGCTATTCCTGCCTTTTCCATGGATTCATTACGGAGTTACTTAAAGCAGGACCGCAGGGAAATTCCTGCGATCCCGGCTGTTATTCTTTTCTATTTCTCATTCCACTCCACATCCGGCGCTTCTGAGGGGAGAGGCTGGCAGCGGATTCTGGCTGCTTCCCTGAGTGTGATTCCCTGTTCCTGTTTCATGCAAAACAGATTGCGGATGTGCTCTCTGATAATACTCTGGGAATCATCTATAAGTGCCTGTGCCTCCAGTGGAATCAGTCCAAAGGGTACCGCATCGCAGAGTCTTGTGGCTCCCAGATTCACGATAAAGTCCGGTGCTACCGGGATTCCCCTTCTCTCTAAAACTACGTCTGCTTCCGGAGTGGTGGGTATATTGGCCGCCTCCACGATCAGCTTAAAATCAAGTTTTTCAGCGTTCTTCCCATTGATAACCCCATCCAGCGCTGCGGGCATGAAAATATCACAGGATATATCCTCCCACTGGGAGTTCTTCATTACTTTATACTCCGGCTTAAATGCTTCCTGATTCAGGTATCCCCTGTCTTTTACGGAATCTATCAACAGGTCCGCATCCAGCCCTTCTTCACAGTACACCATACATCTGGCATCACTGACTGCTACTATTTTATAGCCCATCTCATTCAGGCAGCGGGCCGCACCTGTCCCAACTGCGCCAAATCCCTGAATCATTACACTGGCTCCCGGTTTTCCCCCCATCTGCTTCCAGCTTTCATCCAAACCGGCTGCAGCACCGTAGCCTGTAATGGCATCATACATCACAAAACCTCTGTATGGCATATCAAACAAGGTATCATTGTCCTTCAGTCCCTGTATGATCTTGGGATCATTTTCATATTTTTTGGCTACCAGATGCGGAACTCCGGGAATCCCCATTTCCTTATAAAGATCCATTACCTGTCCATAACCGATTCCCAGATCACCGCCCAGGGAAACACCATTTTCCAAATAGGGCGAAATGGCAAGCAGAAACCTTTTTACCACTTCCAGCTTATCCGGTTTTGTATTGTCATACCGAATCCCTGCCTTGGCACCTCCACCTACTTTTGAATAGCAGGCAGCATACTTATAGCCCATCCCGGTGGCCAGTTTGATCACTTCTTCTCTGGTCACTGTCTCATGGACCCGAAGCCCTCCACTGCAGTAATTGCTCACAAAGTTAAAACAGCAAAGCCAGCCTACGGCATCCGTTTCCGTATCGTTCCATTCAATTACAAGATAAGGTTTATTTAACATACTCATGTCCTCCTATAAATTTTTTAAACATTTACTTTTTGATCAATATCCCCAAACACATTTTCTCTCCTGCTCTTTCTGTACAGGAAGAATGCACTGACGCCCCCTGCTGTCAAAAGAACCAGGGTAAATACAAACATATAGATATATCCCGTATTCCCGTATTTATCCAGCCAGTGGCCGAACAGGGTATGCTGGAAAAGGTCCGGGGCATACGCGATTGCCGCGTACAGTCCCATAGCGGTCCCGCTGGCATTTCTTGCCACATTTGCCTCCGGAGTCATAGCCAGACAGATGTTGGTGAACAAAGTAGAGAGCACTCCTGTCCCAAGGGATACCGCCACCAGCACGCCAACCGGCACGTAGGCCGCAAAAAGCAGCACCAGCACAAAGAGGGTGATCAGAAACACCGCCCCGAATATTACCATACGCGAAACATATTTTGTCTTTGTGGCAATCTTTCCAAGGATTGGGCTGAAAAGTCTTCCCCCATACATATTGAGTACCCCCAGAACTCCTGCAAACGTAATGGCAACACCGAATACATCGTGGAAATACGGCACGAAATAGGATGCGGTGAGTGTGGTGGAATACAGGCAGAAGCCGCAGATGATCATCATCCAAAGGCCCGGTTCTTTCATGACAAGGAGAAGCTGGCTGAAAGTGAACTTATCTTCTTCCTCCCCTTCTTTTTTCACGTCCTTTACTTTCCTAAATACCAACATACAGCCTAAAGCCGCCGCCAGGGTGAATCCTGCATAAGTCCAGACAACTCTGGAAAATGCAGTGGCCTGGCTGACTTTATTTTCAGACAGATCATAAACGTATAAGGAAGCAAAATTAATGATCATATAGCTGATAGACTGGGCAAAGGAAAAAAATCCAATAGATTCTCCCACTAATTCATCAGGCACGATCATTCGGGGCATTTTAAAGATTGCAGGATTAAACACAAAAAATGTGGTCAGTCCAAAAAGTCCCCATATGATATACATATTGATAACCGACGGCGCCATGGCAAGCCATATACTCAGCACTGTTGTTCCCAGAAGTGAGACCACAATACACTTTTTATAATCCAGTTTGTCTGTTACAAATCCCCCAATCAAATTAAACACAATATTGCCGAATCCATATACAGACATGATCAGACCCAGTTGTGTGTTTGTTGCTCCGGTGGCCTCCATCATGGGGCCGTAAAATACACCTTTGATATAGGGCAGAGAATAGGAAGCTGCATAGCATAGCCCTGCGATCATCAATGCCGCCATCACCCATCCGCTCAGACCTTTTTTTTGTTCCATCCCTTTCCTCCTTTCGCACACTGCTCTGCTTTGTTGATCTACGGTTTGTCACTCAATATGAGCAGGCCGTCCGCTGCACTCACGCCCTCGCCGCCGGGATATACAAATACCGGATTTATATCCATTTCCACAAGGGTATCTTTATACGCACATGCCAGACTGCTGACATTTACCAACACTTGCGCCAGTCCGTCTATATCAAGCTGCGGCCTGCCCCTGTACCCTAAAAACAGTCTGCTGCCCTTCAAAGATAGGATCATCTCCCTGGCCTCCCACAGATTCAGCGGAGCCGGGTAAAGCGCTGCGTCCTGGAATACTTCTGTAAAAATCCCGCCCAGGCCGGTAAGTACCATAGGACCAAGCTGCGGATCACAGGTAACACCAACAATGACCTCCATACCGGGATCCAGCATTTTTTGTACCAGTACCCCATGGATCACTGCCTGCGGCGCAAAAGCCGCGGCATTTTTCAGGATCTCCTCATAGGCAGCAGCAGCCTCTTTTTCACAGGAAATCCCCACCTTCACGCCTCCGGATTCAGATTTGTGAAGAATGTCTGCGGATTCGATCTTAAGCACTACCGGATATCCTATCCTCTCTGCCGCTTTTATCGCTTCTTCCTTTGAAACTGCAAGGTATTCCTCCGGACATGGGATACCGAACTCCTTAAAAAGCTGCTTTGCCTCATGTTCGGACAGCGCTTTTTTCTCCCCTGCATCTCTTTTAAGTTCCCGGGATCTTGCCATAATGGATAGTGTCCTATTCTCCATGGTTTCCAGATATTCTGTGTAATCCAGCAGCTTTTTGATCACCCGGTAGCCATAGTGAGGCGGAGGCAGGATCGGAACCCCCACAGCCCTCAGCCGGTTCAGTACCTCTTCCTCCCTGCTGGATTCAATCAGGGGAACCACAGCAATCGGTTTTGTTTTCTCTTTTTCACAATAGCGGATCAGTCCGTTTAAAAAATCATATATTGTGATATCAGAAATCTTTTTTGTGATCTGAAGGGATGTGATAAGCATCTCTATCTCCGGGTCCTCCAACACGATCTCCGCTACCTTTTCAAAGGTATCTCCATCCGCTCCCCCAGTAAGGTCCATGGGATTCTGGGCTGTTGCAAATGGAGGAAGGACCGTTTTTAAAGCAGTCACGGTCTGCGGGGAAAAATCCGGAAGCTTAAGCCCATGGAGATATCCCGCATCCGCAGAAATAGTGGTCTCACCGCCTGATATATTCACAAAGGCAAGTTTATTGCTCTTCGGCAGTACGGGCAGGGTTGCAATGGCCGTACACACGGAGAGGAGTTCTTCCAGATCGTCCACCCGTATAACACCGAACTTCCGGAAAAAGGCATCTATATTCTTATCCGAACCGCTCAGGTTACCGGTATGGGAAGCAGCGGCCCTGCTGCCTTTTTCTGACCGCCCTGCTTTTAAGATCACCACAGGTTTCTTCTTCTCTGTGGCTTTTTTCAGCACCTCAGCAAATTTGTCCGGATTCCGGATTCCTTCCATATATGCAGCCACTACTTTTGTGTTCTCGTCATCAACAAGAAATTCCAGATAATCCTCTATATTTACAACCTTGCAGTTACCAGCGGAGATCACATAGGAAAAACTGGTTTTTTCACTCTCCATCAGAGCCATACAGACCTGACCGCTCTGTGATACCAGACCAACCTTCCCTGCATATTCCCTGGCTTTGAAGAGGAAACCAAAAGAAAACACGCGGTCTGCAAAATTCAAAAACCCTGCACAGTTTGGTCCCATCAAAGCCATATCCAGCTTCCTGCACTGGAGAACCAGTTCCTCCTCCAGTTTTTTATCCTCCGGTTTTCCGGTCTCACCGTATCCGCTTGCAAATACGACAGCACCTTTTGCCCCCTTCGCAGCTGCCTCATCCAAAAGGCCGGACACTGTGGTTTTTGGAGTGCAGATCACCACCAGATCTACCGTTCCAGGAATCTCACTTAGGGAACGGCAGCAGGGAATGCCAAATACCTCCTCATTTTTCAGACTGACCAGATACAGGTCCTTTCTGCGTTCTTTACACTGTTCAATAAACATTCTGCTGGCGAATCCAGCCATCGTTTCCTTTTCTGTTGCCCCAGCGATCGCTATCTTTTCAGGCCGCAGCAGCCGGTTTAGATCCACATTGCCTCCCCCTCTCTATACTGCTTGGTACCCGGCGTTATATGCCGCTCTATTTTTATCGTTAAACTTACCTTTTCCTTTTTTTTCAAAGAATCCGCACATGGCCTGCTCCAGTTCCTCCCTGGTAAACATTTCTTCCTTTTTTGCCACAGCCCCCAAAACTGCTATATTAGCCCCCCTGGGGTTTGACACCTGCTGCGCCAGAAGACTGGCTGCCACAGGCACTGCCACAATATCCGGCCGGAAGCTCCTTCCCGCATCCACCATATCGGTATTATAATAGAGAACGCCGCCTGGTTTCATCATTTCCTCAAACCGATCCAGAGACGGCTCATTCATAGCGATCAGGATATCCAGCTCACTGCAGTAAGGATTTCCAATCTCTTCATCACTTATCTTTACATTGCAGTTGGCAGTGCCGCCCCGCATCTCTGCGCCGTAGGAGGGATACCACGTGAGCTTCCATCCCTTCTGATAGGCTGCCTGGGCCAGGATCAGCCCCGTAGTCAGTACACCCTGGCCGCCGAAACCCGCACATATAATTTCTGTTGTCATATGTTCCTCCTTCCTTATCCCACGAATTCCCCTACCGGAAATACCGGCATAATGATCTCTTTGATATGTTCTGCAGCGGCACCCGGCTCCATATTCCAGTTGGTCGGACATGGGGAGAGAAGCTCGATCAGTCCGTATCCCTCACCGTTTTTCTGCTTTTTCAAAGCTTTTACAATATATTTTTTTGCTTTCTTTATATTTCCCGCATCACATAGGGAAGCCCTGGCCAGATAAGAGATATCCATATCTTTCAGCATATTGATCACATCCAGGGTTGCTCCTCCCTCCTCCATACTTTTTCCATGGATGGAAGAACTGGTCACCTGCCCCTGAAGGGACGTTGGGGACATCTGGCCCCCTGTCATGCCAAAGACACAGTTGTTGAGCACAATAACTGTAATATTGTCGTTTCTTCTGGCCGAATGTATGGTTTCTGCAATCCCTATGGAATAAGCCGCCCCGTCTCCCAGGTAAGCAATGACCGGATTGGCAGGTCTTGCCATCTTCACCCCCACTGCGGTAGCTACGGGCCTGCCGTGGGCCGCCTCTATGGTATCGTAACGCCACACGTCGATGGGCATTCCCCCGCAGGCTACATCCAGGGAAATCACCGCCTCTTCCTCCATCTGAAGCTCCTGCAGGGCTTCTCCGATCAGTCGGATCGCGATCCCATGGCCGCAGCCCGGGCAGAAGGAATGACCGTCTGTATATGTAATCCGTTCCGGTGCTTTGATCACCATCTAAAATACCTCCTTATCCATCCTGCCGTCCAAGATCTCAACGGCATATTTCACAACATCCGCACTCTTTGGAACTTTGATCCCGGTTCCATAAGTATATACAGGGTAATTACAATCCACAGCCAGCTTTACATCCTCTGCCATCTGTCCGGTGATGCTCATCTCCACCGTCATAAGCGCTTTGCAGTCCTGTGACAGTGCCTCAAAAGCCTTCTTGGGATAGGGATAAATGGAGATTGGACGGATGAGTCCCAGCCTTATTCCCTGGCTTCTGGCCTTCCTGACAGCCTCCTTGCACACTCTGGCACTGATTCCGTAGGCAACCAGCACAAGCTGGGCATCCTCCACGGATATGTTCTCAAAACGCTGCTCCTTTTCTGTCATCCTCTGATATTTCTCTCTCAAAATGGAGTTATAATCCTCCATATAATAAAATACATTGGTAATTTTCTTGGACTCCTCTTCTCCCCTGCATCCTTTTACCGTCCAGTCATCCCGGTCAATATCCACCTCCTCCATTGGAGGAAAGCTTACTGGCTCCACCATCTGTCCGATTGCCGCATCGGATAAGATGATAACAGGATGCCTGTATTTCTCTGCCAGGGGAAATGCTTCCATCATCAGGTCCACACTCTCCTGCACGGATGCCGGAGCCAGCACGATCAGGTGGGAATCCCCATGGCCGTTTCCACGGGTAACCAGTTTATAATCACACTGTCCCTGACTGATTTCCCCAATACCGCTGCCAAATCTGGCAACATCCACGATCACAGCCGGAATATCTCCCGCGATCAGATAAGAGATTCCTTCCTGGAGCAGGGAAAAACCCGGACCGGAGGATGAGGTCATGGCTCTGGCTCCGGCAGACGCCGCACCCAGGACCATATTGATGGCTGCAAGCTCTGACTCTGACTGTACAAAAGCACCCCCCACTTCCTTCATACGCCAGCTCAAATATTCCAGTATTTCATTCTGAGGCGTTATGGGATAGCCGCTGAAAAACCGGCAGCCGGCCAAAACCATGGCCTCCGCCAGGGCTTCATTGCCCTTCATTAACCCTTTTTCCATGATCACTGCTCCTCCTTACTCTCCATTTTCTTCTTTATGGACTTCAAACACATAGTCAGGACAGACGGTATAGCAGGCTGCACAGGCTATACATTTTTCCCGGTCCACCTGAATGACCTCGTATCCCTTCTTATTACTGACTCCGGCTTTGGAAACCGCGTTTTTCGGACACGCACGGATACAGTTGTAACACCCTTTACATCTTTGCAATTGTAATACAATTTTTTCCATTTTTTCTTCCTTTCTACTTTTTGAACATAATTGTAGTACTTGTCTAAAAAATATCATTTTTTTCTTTAATATTTGGTAATTTCATGTTACAATATCCCCTAAGGGGAGAGTCAAGAGGAAGTTAAAATAAATGAAAAAATTATATAAAATCGGAGAAATCTCAAAAATAAAGCATGTAACCATTAAGGCCCTGCGCTTTTATGACCGGGTGGGCCTGTTAAAGCCTGCCCATGTTGACCCGGAGACAGGATACCGGTACTATAGCTCGGAACAATTGTTTCAGGTGGAGATGATCTTATACCTGCGCAGATTGAATGTCTCTGTAGCGGAGATCAAATTCCTGTTTGAGCATTCTGAGCTGCCGGCCTGGAATGAAGCCTTTGAGACATTGCAGGCAGCCATGGAGGAAAAACTAGTATCCCTACAGCAGGATGTCCTGAAACTTCGGATGTTTCAGCACCATATCTCCTCCATTGAGAAGATACAGGATATAGACGGCTTCTATCTGCGCAGGATAGAGGAACGGAAAATCTTAAGTGTGCCCTGTACCAGCCCTCCCTCCTCCGCAGAGGCGGTCAGCCAGTTTCAGGGAATGTACCAGGTGATCGCCAGAGAAAACCAGGTGACCACCTACCAGTCAGGTTCTCTTTTCTCCTGTGAATTCCCGTATCAGGAACTTGTTCGGAAAGAGATCTTCCTGGATATCAATTCTGTGAACCGGAAACCGCCCATATCCTCCAAGATTTTGCCTGCAGGCACCTACCTTTGTCTCAACCACAAGCATTCGGACTTTGAAAATAATTCAGCATATGAGGATGTGGCTGCCACTCTGCTGCAGTTTATCCGAAAACGGCACCTAAAGCCTCTTCTTTTTCTGGAAAAAGAAGCTTTCCTGGATTTTATCGGGTACACACGGCCTTTGACCTCTTTTCTAGTACTGCTTTCTGAGGACCGGATTCCAGACGATATCCCATTGATTTTATGACGCAAAAAAGAAGGCTGATTTTTAATTTCAGCCTTCTTTTTTATCTTTTACTATTCTGCTATTCTCATACTATTCTGTTGTTCTCAAGCCTTTGTCCCCGTAAGTGCAATCCCCTCAATAAACTGCTTCTGGAAGATCAGATAGATCACGATCATAGGCACCATAGCCAGCACCGACCCTGCCATAAGATTGGGGTAATTCACAGAAAACTGTCCGCGAAGAGTTGACAATCCTGAGGAAAGTGTCAGCATATCCAGCTTGGTATTCACGATCAGCGGCCACATGAGATCCGCATAGGCAAACAATGCCGTGAACACAGCCAGAGCTGCGATCGCCGTCTTGGTAAGCGGAAATGCAATACTTGCAAACGTCCGAAACTGCCCGCATCCGTCAATCCTTGCCGCCTCGATAAGGTCATCCGGTATTCCCATGTAGGTCTGCCTTAGGAAAAAGGTTCCGAAGGCGCTTACCAGTCCCGGGAAGACCAGCGCAAAGATGGAGTCTGTCTTCCCAATGGCAGAGATCATCTCATACTGCGGAAGAATGAACACCTGTGCCGGAAACATAAGCTGGGATACCACCAGGGCAAAGCACAGATTCTTCAGGGGAAAATGCACCTTTGCAAAAGCATATGCCGCCATGGAGGAAAACACCACCGCACAGATGACCCGGATGAAGATCATCATCAAGGTATTATAATACAATTTCAAAAACGGCAGACTGTTGGTCACCTGAATATAAGCCGCCGTATTCTGAAACGACTCCGGAAAAAATGTAGGCGGCACCAGCGTTGTCTCCGGTACTGTCTTAAAACTTGTCAAGATCATCCATAAAAACGGAAAGATCATTACCACACTGCCCAGAATCAGCACAAGGTATATGAAAATATGGCCCCTGCTGATTTTTTTGCTTTTTCTGTCTGTTCCAGCCATCACCTGCAACCTCCTCCTGCATCACACGTCATAAGTAACCCATTTCTTCTGTCCGATAAACTGAATGATCGTTATCACAGCGATCAAGATCACACACCAGACCACCAGCGCGGAGCCGTATCCCTTATTATTCTTTACAAAAGTCTCCTGGTAGAAGTTATATAGGATCGTTTCCGCACTGCGGATGGCAGGATTTGTCTTCTCTATCATCATATAGACAATATCGAATACCTTCAGGGATGCCATTACACGCATCATCAGCACAAAGAACAGGGTCGGCGAAACCAGGGGAACCGTAATCTTCCGAAACTGCTGGAACCCTGTGGCTCCGTCTATCCTGGCCGCCTCATAATAGGTCCTGGATATACTCTGCAGCCCGGACAGAAGCAGGATGGCATCATACCCCACACTGCTCCAGATAGTCACAATGGCGCAGGTCAGAAGGGCTGTCTTGGGGTCTGCGATCCAGTTGATGTCTGAGGGCAGATGCAGTGCGCCAAGTACCGTATTGATGATCCCGTACTCAGAATTGAACAGCCATTTCCAGACCATGGCCACCGCTGCCGGAGCTACTACCATAGGAAGAAAGTAAATGGCTCTGAACACGGTCTTTCCCTTGATCTTCTGGTCCAGCAAAACTGCAATCAGAAGCCCGAAAATAACAGTGACCGGCACGGTGAGCACCATAAATACCAGTGTATTTTTCGTAATCGTCCAGAAACTGTCACTCTGGAACATTTTCATATAGTTGTCAAGACCTACAAACGCCCATTTCCCGAAGGACCCTGACTTAAAGAAGCTCATGTAAACAGTCCGAAGCAGCGGATAAATATTCAGGATCATCAATCCGATGACAGTAGGCATCACCATAAAAAATCCCGTAGCCGCACCTTTGCTGTATCTTGTTTTTGTCTTCTGCTGTCTTGCCACCTCGTCCACCTCTCATTCTCAGTG
>ENA-UAPG01000264-UAPG01000264.1-human-gut-metagenome-genome-assembly--contig:-NODE-264-length-16946-cov-11.572909_pt1 | contig 16946 bp, 15 predicted proteins | sample MGYA00243478_ERZ654573 | MGnify/ENA primary metagenome ERZ654573 (study PRJEB26926, sample SAMN06164711) | human gut metagenome | biome: ENVO:00009003; feature: ENVO:2100002; material: ENVO:00002003... | reverse complement strand
CAAGCGGTATATGAAAAAACATTTACTTCTTTTCCACCCCCAAACGGCATATCATTATAACAACATTCTATTGGGGGATTCTCCCTTGCTTAAAAAATTGATCAATACCATTATCACACTTGGATTTGCCGGTGCACTGGTACTATGTGCTGTTACATATCTGCCAAAAGCCGTCTCTGTCAGCAGCACTGTCGGAAGCCGGGAACTCCCCATCTACTGTGTAAAGACCGATAAACCACAGATTGCCATCAGTTTTGATGCTGCCTGGGGCAATGAGGATACTGCCACACTCCTGGACATTCTGGCAAAACACAATGTCAAGGCCACCTTTTTCATGACCGGCGGATGGGTTTCCAGTTATCCTGACGATGTAAAAAAGATCTATGAAGCAGGCCATGACCTGGGCAACCACAGTGAGAACCATAAATACATGACCAAGCTCACAGACGAGGAAAAAAACCAGGAGCTCATGTCAGTACACAATAAAGTAAAAGAACTGACCGGATATGAAATGTTTTTATTCCGTCCCCCCTATGGGGATTATGACAACGATGTGGTTAAAAATGCCCGTGCCAATCACTACTACCCTATACAATGGGATGTTGATTCCCTGGACTGGAAAGATTACGGCGCTGACGATATCATAAAAAGGGTCACGGAAGATTCCCATCTGGGCAGCGGGAGCATTATCCTCTGCCATAACGGGGCCAAATATACCAAGGATGCACTGGACACCCTTATCACGACTCTGCAGGAGAAAGGATATGAATTTGTTCCTATATCACAGCTTATTTACAAAGACAATTATCATATGGACCATGAGGGCAGACAGATAGCAGACTAAAAAAGACAGCGTACAGAACCGTGGAATATCCTTCCGGAACGATTTCCGGAAACTGTATCCATTTCCCTGTACGCTGTTTTTACCACTTTCGATTTCCCGCAGTCTTTCTTATAAAATGCCGGGCAGTTCCCTCATTTTCGCAGCTGCCCGGCTGTCAATAGTTTCACGGCTGGCCATTGTTTCATGAACTTTGTATCGGACGATCAAAATATACGGACCATTTCTTAAAATGGATACCCGGTAAGTCACTTCAGGAACTTCCTCCCCGGACTCCTCCGTCTCCTTCCTATTCCAGTAATCCGGTTCATGATAAAAAAATCCCTGTACATATATGTTTCCATCCCAATACGCACCGGTTTCTCGGTAATCCGGGCTGCTTTTGCTCAGTTCCCTTATATAATTTAAAACCACTTTATACCTGGACTTATATAGTGTATAGGAAAATTCATTTCCGCTCTGTGATACCCGATAACTTTCCTGTTCCAACAGGATGCTGCTACTGCTGTCGTGGAGTCCCCTTTGAACCACACCGGTTTCTCTGTCCTTTGCGTCATTGTCCGGTAAAAGCACCGAATACTCCAGAAAAGGACCATCCCCAGTCATCCATGTGTCCTCCTTTGGCTCCTCCATTCCTGCAAGGGTGTCTATCTTATGTAAACCCATTATCATAATAACGATAGCAGCCATTGCAAACAATAGATATCTCCACCGAAATCCGTTTTTTCTTCTGCTCCACATAAAAAGATACAGGCTTCCGTATATAATCACAAATAATAACAGAGTTGCCAGCCCTCTCCAATCCCTGTCCTGTATCAAACCGCGCAAAATCCCTATATAAAAGAACAAACAAAAAGTTTTTGTGGCTATATCCTTTAGGCGGAATAAAGGATAGGACCTGTATCTCACGGGCTTTTTCTGTGATACAGCTCTTTTTGCCGCCTGGCACCACACCAGATAAAAAACCACACCGGCTAAACCGCTAAGAAAAAGATACAACATACAAAACAGCGCAAGGACTCCCCCATTGGTTTCAAGAAGCACGCCCAACTTATATCCCGCCAGACTGGGTGCTCCCATAAGAGCAGGCCAAAAATAAATGCCCGCAAATAACACGCCTAAAACCATGAGCAATACCGCCTGCTTCCGAAACTGGCTCTTCACTGCCTCCATCTTCAAAGCCTCGTCCGTCTCCACAGGGACAAGGCCCCTATCTTCACTCCATAAAATCTGCATACATTTCTCGGCACACGCAAAATGCCAGCCTGCACGCTCGCAGTAGAACTGAAAATCCCCGGACTTCTCGTTTACACTCCCTTCCCACATGGAAACATCTTTTAATATAACAACCGAAAATTTCACATTCCTAGGCGTCTGCCTCTCAAATCCCCAAAAGCCTCCATTCGCATCCTTCAGCATCCATCCACGAGCTGCCATTTTTTCAAAGAAATACTCCATTGCCGGAGCATCCAGGACTCCAAAGGTTCTCCATCTCCAATACAGCATCTCCATCCCCCTCCAATCTGGCAGCCCCGTCCCTTGCCATGGCTAAAATACGGCGATACTCCTTTTTCAGGGTATCATCCCCCTTTTCCGTGATCCGGTACCACTTTTTCCGGCCTTCCTGTCTGGTCTCTTCGATCATATCACCCTCCTGGAATTTTCCCAGAAGCGTATACAGGGTTCCGGGTCCCACCTGTACACGGCCCCCTGAGAGAACTTTTACTTTTTCCATGATATCCACTCCGCAGCATTCATCCTGCAGGGACATGAGAATATAGTACATAGGTTCCGTCAAACTCTGAAATTGTTCTCTTGGCATATCTGCTCCCTCCCCTTTGCCTTATAAACCATCGCTTTCTGTTATTTCGCATCACTGGCGTATACATCGCTTTTGGCAATATCGTTATACGATATTTCTTATCTTTATTATAATATCGTATAACGATATTGTCAAATAAAACGCATTCTCCCCCAATACAATTTTTTTGTCGGTTTCTGTCAGGATTTACTTGCTTATTTTGGCAACAAACCGTAGAATAGTAATGGTGGCAATGTCCACGAAAATGAAAAAATGGGGGAATATCATAATGTCTAAAATGGTAGGTACCATATCCCGCGGCGTCCGCGCTCCAATTATCCGTGAAGGGGACAACCTGTCGGAAATCGTAGTGGACTGCGTGCTGGAAGCTGCAAAAAGCGAACCCTTTGAGATTCGCGATAAAGATGTAATCGCTGTCACAGAGGCGGTGGTTGCCAGAGCCCAGGGCAACTATGCCAGTGTGGAACAGATTGCCAAAGATGTACATGAAAAATTCGGTGATGATACCGTTGGTGTCCTCTTCCCGATCCTCAGCCGGAACCGCTTTTCCATCTGTCTGAAAGGAATCGCCAAAGGCTGTAAAAAAATCGTGCTCATGCTGAGCTATCCTTCTGATGAAGTGGGAAATCATCTGGTGGACCTGGACGTCATGGACGAAAAGGGTGTCAATCCCTGGACCGATGTACTGTCAGAAGAAAAATACAGAGAATTGTTCGGATACGAAAAACACGTATTTACCGGTGTTGACTATGTGGACTATTATAAAAATGTGATCCGTGAGAGCGGCGCAGAAGTGGAGATCATTTTTGCCAACAATCCAAAAGCGATCCTGGACTACACAACCAGTATCCTCACCTGCGACATTCACAGCAGAGAACGCACCAAACGCATCCTGAATGCCAATGGCGCAAAAAAAGTCTACGCGCTGGATGATGTTATGACACACAGCATCGACGGAAGCGGATACAATGACAGATACGGCCTGCTTGGCTCCAACAAAGCCACAGAGGATACTGTGAAGCTCTTCCCTATCCGCTGCGAAGAAATGGTTGATTCCATACATAGATCCATTCTGGAAAAAACCGGCAGACATGTGGAAGTCATGATCTACGGTGACGGCGCCTTCAAAGACCCAGTGGGAAAAATCTGGGAGCTGGCTGACCCGGTCGTTTCACCTGCCTACACAGAGGGCCTGAACGGAACTCCCAATGAGGTGAAGCTGAAATACCTAGCGGACAATGATTTCGCTGATTTATCAGGAGATGAATTAAAAGCTGCCATTAAAAATTACATCCAGGAAAAAGATGAAAAAGCAGAAAACCTGAAGGGTACCATGGTAACCCAGGGCACGACACCAAGACGCCTGACAGACCTGTTAGGCTCCCTGGCAGACCTGACTTCCGGTTCCGGAGATAAGGGTACGCCTATTATCTATATCCAGGGATATTTTGATAATTACACAAAAGAATAATGGGTATAAAAAATCCGGGATTTCGGTCTTTTACAGACTGGGATCCCGGATTTTTGTCTGCCTGCCGGTTTCTGTATCCCCCCGGGGCATTCCTTTAGTCGGCACAGCAAAGGCGCCGGCCTGCAAATCCTTTTATCAAAGTTTTCTTCTGGCCTGTCCGGCATATTCATGCAGAAGCTTTCCTGACCGAGCGATCAATTCTTCCGTCATCCGTGTTGCAGGCCCGGATACACTGATGGCACCTAACGGATATCCATTTAAGTCCAGGATAGCTGCCCCCACACAGACCAGCCCGTATTCCAGCTCCTCCCGGTCTACCGCATAGCCTGTCTTTCTGATCTCTTCTACCTGCTGCTTTACCTGTTTCGGTGACTGCAGCGTATTCTCCGTATATTTAGTAAATTCCGTATCTTCCAGAATCTCTTCCAGTTCCGTTCCCGGCAGTGCCGCCATAATGGCTTTCCCCACTGCTGTGCAGTACATTGGCAGGCTTTGTCCGACCTTTGTACAGATCCTCATGGAATGGGGGCTTTCCTTTTTCTCAATATATACCACATTTCCCTTCTCGCGGATGACCAGATTAACGGTTTCCTGGCACTGCCTGAGCAGTTCATCCAGATACGGAAGTACAATATTACGCAAATCAATCTGCACATGTGTCCCAAGACGGAACAGTTCTATTCCCAGACGGTATTTTCCATCCGCATCCTGTTCCAGCAGCCCATGATACTCCAAGGTTCCCACCAGGCCGAAGGCTGTACTTTTATGCAGAGCAAGCATTTTACTGATTTCCGTTATTCCCAGCCTTTGATGGTTTTCAAAGCATTTAAGAATAGATATGGCCCTTTCGACGGACTGTATAGTATTCTTTTTTTCTTTCATTTCCATGGTGACTATTCTCCTAACATCGACTTCGCTTATAAAAATTGTTCACCTGTTTTGCATATTTTATTAACTGCAGGTGCATCCTATTGCTGAGGTGATTTTATGGCATCCTATATATCCCCGGCAATCCGGGAAAAATTTGAAACTCTGTCTGTTGATTTAAAAAACTGTATTCTGGAACGAAATGTCCACTTAGAATCCCTGCCTGATTTAATAAAAGTTTTAGAAGATATTGTGGCAGAGTCAGAAGGCAGATAACCGCCTGAACGCAAAAAGGACTTCCTTCTCAGTATAAACTGAGTCGGAAGTCCTTTTTTGTTACCGCTCTGCGGATAACAGGACTTGAACCTGCACGTCGTAGACACCAGAACCTAAATCTGGCGCGTCTGCCAATTCCGCCATATCCGCATATTACAGAAAAAAATAGGAACAAGCACCTGCTTGTTCCAGTGAAGCATCGGGGATTCGAACCCCGGACAACTTGATTAAAAGTCAAGTGCTCTACCAACTGAGCTAATGCTCCATAATATTGAAACTTTGAACTGGGCTAGCTGGATTCGAACCAGCGAATGCAGCAGTCAAAGTGCTGTGCCTTACCGCTTGGCGATAGCCCAAGAGCGCCGTAACGGCAAGGGTGGGTAAAGGGATTCGAACCCTCGGCCTCCAGAGCCACAATCTGGCGCGCTAACCAACTGCGCTATACCCACCATAATCCATTATGCATCTTTCGACACAAGCGTGCTTGAAGGGATTCGAACCCCCGACCCACGGCTTAGAAGGCCGTTGCTCTATCCAACTGAGCTACAAACACATCCTCGGTTTTAAAACCGAAAGCGGGTGATGGGAATCGAACCCACATATCCAGCTTGGAAGGCTGGTGTTCTACCACTGAACTACACCCGCACGGGCATTACTGCACTTGTTGAAACATCGGGGTGACAGGATTCGAACCTGCGACCTCCTGGTCCCAAACCAGGCGCTCTAGCCAAGCTGAGCCACACCCCGAAAGGTATCTTACCGTCTTACGCAAGTGCTCTTGCCTGACGCAAGATAAAATATACCATAGGGAAAGTGAAAAGTCAACACTTTTTTTAGGAATATTTTTATCTATTCCATTTTTTGACATATTTCCCCGGTTTTCCCTATTTCCTATATCAGTTCCCGTCAAAATACATACCTTTTGGGGGATGGCACCTGTGAGTCCTCCCCAGATGCCATTCATATGATTTTTCTATTATTTCAGATAATTAATTGTGTAATGAGCTTCCCCGTCCCTGTCGATTTCCATAAGAATATAACTCGGTTCATGTCCCCACTGTCTGGGATAAGAGATACTTCCCGGATTTAAAACGGTAAGATCTTCCCCTATTTTCAGCTCAGGTCTGTGGGTGTGCCCATACATGACAATATGGAATCCTCTGGCACGTGCCTCCTCCTCCAGACGGCTGGTCCCCATGGATACACCATAGTAGTGTCCATGTGTGAGCAGTGCATGGTAATCCTCCAGCCACAGCTCCTCCTCCCTGGGAAGTTCGGAAAAGAAATCATTATTTCCTGCCACTATATGTACGGGACATCCTGAGATTGCCTCAATATAGTCCTCATGCCCTTCCACATCTCCCAAATGGATCAAATGCTGGATATCTCCCACTTTTCCCAAAACCTTCTCCAGATTTCCTTCATGACCATGGGTGTCGCTGACAATTAATACCTTCATATTTGAAAGTCCTTTCCATTTATTATAATAAATGTTCCTTCTCCAGCAAATCTTTCATACTGCGCAGGGCATTTCCCCTGTGGCTCACGCTGTTTTTCTCATCCGGCGGAAGCTGGGCAGTGCTGCAGCCCCTTTCAGGAAGATAGAAAATGGGGTCATATCCGAATCCGTTCTCCCCTCTTTCCTCATAACCAATCATGCCCTCTATTGTCCCCCGCGTCACCAGCTCCCTGCCATCCGGAAATACAGCCGCAATGGCACATACGAATCTGGCCGTACGTTTTTCATCCGGCACCCCCTCCAGACGATCAATGATATTCTGGTTCTTAATCTTGTAAGAGGTATCCTCTCCCATATAGCGTGCAGAGTAAATACCCGGTTCCTTGTTGAGATGATCCACTTCCAGCCCCGAATCATCTGCAAGCACCATCTCACCGGCCAGCCTGCAGACGGCCCGTGCTTTGATCAGTGCGTTCTCCTCAAAACTCATGCCGTCTTCCACAATGTCAGCCTCAATACCTGCTTCTTTCATGGATAAAATTTCAACCGGAAGGCCTTCCATGATCTCCCTGATCTCTTTCATCTTATTTTCATTGCCGGTTGCAAAGATCAATCTTTTCATCTGCTGTTAACTCCTCTTTTTCTTTGGGGGTTTCGGCCCCAAAAACTGATAGAAATACGTTTTTATCATGCCATTGTATATCTTCCTGTTTTTATCTGCTTTTCTTCCTATGTAGCGCTCTGCGTCCTGATAGGCTGTGATCAGATACATAGACCAGGAATCCAGCGCCTGATAACGCTCTCCTATGGTCTCGTAAAGGGAAGGAAGATTCTCCTTATCTTCCAGGCGTTCTCCGTATGGAGGATTGGTGACAATAAAACCGTATTTCTTAGGATGGCTCAGGTCTTTGATGTCTCTCTGCTGAAAATGTATCAGCTTGTCAACACCTGCCCTCTCCGCATTTTCTCTGGCTCCCTTGACCATTTCAGGGTCCAGGTCATATCCCTGGATATCCGTATCCACAGACAAATCGATCATTCCCTGTGCTTCCTCCCGAACCTCATACCAATGTTTTCTTGAAATGAGATGTTTCCAGTCCTCACATAGAAAATTTCGGTTCAGTCCGGGTGCAATATTAGCGGCAATCATAGCTGCCTCAATGGGAAATGTTCCGCTTCCGCAGAATGGGTCCACCAAAATACGGTCCTTATTCCAGGGTGTCAGCATGAGCAGCGCTGCTGCCAGAGTCTCTGTTATGGGTGCCTTGCTGGTCATCTGCCTGTATCCTCTCTTGTGGAGAGAGATACCTGATGTGTCAATGCCAATGGTAGCCACATCTTTCATAAATGCCACTCGTACCGGAAAACTGGCCCCGTCCTCCTCAAACCAGTCCACATGATACACTGCTTTCAGGCGTTCCACCATGGCTTTTTTCATGATAGACTGAATATCAGAAGGGCTGAACAGCTGGCTTTTCACAGAATTCGCCTTAGCCACCCAGAATTTTCCGTCCTGAGGGATATATTTTTCCCAGGGAAGAGCTTTTGTTTTCTCGAATAACTCCTCAAAAGTGACGGCCTTAATTTTAGCCACCTTTAAAAGTACCCGCTCCGTTGTGCGCAAAAACATATTTGCCCGGACAATTGCCCCGGCATCTCCGAGAAATGTCACTTTCCCGTCCTCTACTTCACTGATTTCGTAGCCTAAATCCTGTATTTCCCGTTTTAATACTGCTTCCAGTCCAAAATGACATGGTGCGATCAATTCAAATTTTTCCATTATAATTTTAACTCCTTAACAATTTCCCCGTCAAATCCGCGGATTGAGAACAAGCCGTCCTCCAGCACCGCATAGGTGGGGATATTTCCTTCCTTGGGAATGGAAACAGAACCCGGATTCAGGATAGTATAGTTTTCCTTCTTATCTGCACGCAATACATGGGTGTGGCCGTGTATAAAGATATCCCCATTTTTCATAGGCGGCAGATTTTCTTCATTATATATGTGCCCATGGCTGGCGTAAATAGTGCGCTCCCCATCCATGATCATGCAGTAATCAGCCATAATCGGAAACTGGAGCACCATCTGGTCCACTTCCGCGTCACAATTGCCACGTACCACATACAATTCATTTTTGTATTCATTGAGCATGGCGATGACTTCTTTTGGCGCGTAATCTCTGGGAAGGTCATTTCTGGGACCATGGTACAGCAAATCCCCCAGCAGGATCAGACGGTCTCCATTCTCCGCCTTATATGCTTCCAACATCCTTTTACAGAAATAGGCTGAACCGTGGATGTCTGATGCAAACATGTATTTCATAGATATATTCTCCTCTGTTTTTCTCATTAAGCTGTTTCGTCTACCTTATTTTACTATGCTCTGCGGGAAAATACAAGTTCGTTCCTTTATATGCGTGGAAACCGCCTACAACGGATTTCACACGGTAGCCTCTCTGCATCAGTTCCCTGGCTGCCAAAAGGCTGGCGCTTCCCCTGTCACAGTAAAGAACAAGGGTCTTATTGGCGGGAAGCGCTTCAAAGATATCAAGCTCCTCATACGGAATGTTGACAGCTCCGTCAAAATGGCTTGCTTCATATTCCTCTTTGTCACGCAGATCTATGATCATAACATTCCTATCCCCATAATATTTATCCAGATCATGGGCTGAAATTGTTTCAATACCAGTCATATGAATTACCTTTTTCTTCTATTATATGCATACCAAATCCAGGACGCAAATAATAGAAACCACGCCCGCGCGGTTTCTATCATCATAAATCAGGGAGATTCCGGATGTTGTCCGAAATCTCCCTGACTGTATCCTCTTTTAGTTATAATTAATAGTTGTACTCTGAGGATGTGTTGTTTTTAGAAGAGTTTTTGCTGTTGGAAGAAGACTCATTCTGTGAGTTTCTTGTTCCGCAGTTCTCTGTTCCGTTTTTGTTTCCTGAATAGGAGTTCTTCTGAGAATTCTGGGAATTCTGAGAATTCTGGGAGTTCTGAGAATTCTGGGAATTCTGAGAGTTCTGGGAGTTCTGGGAGTTCTGAGAGTTCTGAGAATTCTTGGAGTTCTGAGAGTTCTGAGAATTCTGGGAGTTATTTGCATTAGTAGATTTGTTGTTGCTTGACTCATTGCTATAATTTTTAGCCATGACTTTACCTCCTGGTTGTACATTTTTATTTACAGTCTTATTATGTCTTTTCTGCCCCAAAATATTCGCCACTGTTCAATTCTTCTTCTTTTCGTCAATTTATCCGGCTAAAATCATTAATATTTCCTTTTGTTATGCGTATCTCGTCAAAAAAGGATTGCATTTTTTTTCCTTTTATATTATAATATGGGTTGTAAAAAGAATTTACCCTTCAAAAATTTTTTTTACATTATAACCCCTTATTTAATTATTTATACTCCCCTCGAAACACCCTGTAGCTCCCCTACAGGGTGTTTCTCTGTCTATTTATAAGGGGTTGGGGGATTTCTGTGATTTACATCTCTGGGATGTGAGTGATCACAGGAGAGTTTTTACACCACTTTTACACCACTAAGCATTTATGGAGCATGGTTATACTTGTGTGGCCCAGAGTTCCTGCATAACCTTAGGCGGGATTCCATTCTCCAGACCTCTGGCAGCGAATGTATGCAGTCCCTTTGCTTATCACTCTCCATTTACAATCAATACCTTTTTCCCCTGAAAAGCAAATCCATATTTATAAATTCTTTCTCGGCAGATTCCTTTTGCTTCCAAAGAAGCGGCATAATCCCTTTCTTCAATCTGGTGCAGTGCTGACCGGGCGGTATCATCCAAATCTTTTTCTTTCCTATCCTGAACTTTGAACTCCAGAATCATTGCCGCCTCATTTAAGTCTCTCGGCTCCATCATAACGTCATAGCGGCCAAAACCACTTTCCCGGTTAGATGTAATCACATAGCGATTTTCCAACTCAACCATAAGGCCCAGAACAAATCCATGATAGAATCGTTCCGGTTCACATTCTTCAGATGGCTGGCTTCCGCTGTCAAAAAAACTGAAGGTCGTTAGGGCAACACGATTCATATAAACATTCATGGCTTCCACATCATTTTTCAGCAATGCCTGAATGAAGCCATTGTAATTAGATGAAGTCGGGGAAAACCAGTCCCTTACCATATTTCGGAACATAATCATAACTTCGAGATTTGTAATTCCTAATGTATAGTCCTGTTTCCAATACTCATACAAAGAATCCTGTACTTTTGTTCCGCACACTTTTAAATATCCGCTGGCAAGCAACAGGCTCCATATTGCTTTCTCGTCAAAATCCAGCTGGTCGTATACAATCTGCTCGTCGACTTCTGTAGTAATGGTCTCCCCAGTTAATAACCGCTCAAACGCCTCCTTTATCTGTCCCGTTCCCTTCTGGATCTGGCTACTGATCAGTCGGTTACTGCTGGTATTAGCCCAGTATGGACCTGCATTATGGCTTTTCAGATAATTAATGATTGACCACGGATTATATATATCTTCTTGATTTCCAAACCTGAAGCCGTCATACCATCGCTTAACTTCGTCTTTCCGGTCATACAATCCATACTCCTGCAAGGCCTCATCCACTTCTGCTTCTGTAAATCCGAAGACATCCGCATATTGATTTGACGTGGTCGTTATCACGATTAGATTATTCAAATCTGAAAAAATAGATTCTTTACTAACTCTGGTAATTCCTGTCATAATAGCACGTTCCATATACGGATTATTCTTAAAAGTTGCATTAAACAGGCTTCTGTTAAATGACACCAATTTGTCCCAATATCCTCCAACATAAGCTTCCTGCATAGGCGTATCATATTCATCTAAAAGAATGATCACTTTCTTACCATAATATCGGTAAAGATAATCCGATAACCGATGTATTGCTAAAGAAGCCTCATACTCCTCCATATCAGCCGATACACTTAAAAAATACTCTTTTTCTTTTGCATTTAGAACACTGTCTTTCAGCAGAAAATCATATTTATTGTATAATAACTGAATCAAAATACATATTTTCTTCTTCACTTCGCTGTAGGAAGTCTCCTTAATAGTGGAAAAGCTCAATGCAATCACTGGGTATGTTCCCTGGAGCTCCCGATATTTTTCTTCCTTCCATATATTCATTCCATGAAAGATATCTGTCCCGGCGTAATTCACCGAGAAGAACTGTTCCACCATACTGAGAGTCAGTGTTTTTCCAAAGCGCCTCGGACGTGTGATCAGCGTAACATCATCTTTCTCTTCCCACCAATCCTTTATGAACATGGTCTTATCAACTAAAAACACGTTTTCTTTCCTTATTTTTTCAAAATCCTGCAATCCGATGCCCACAGTTCTTGCCATATCCCCACCATCCTTTTTATTATAATTTCCATTTCTTTCCTAATTTTCTTCTCGTAATACTTTTTATTAAATAATTATAGCCTAAAATATAATGCCCTACAACCAAATGTCAAAATGAACCCTGTTTTTTACACCAATTTTACACCACACACCACATTTTCCTATGAACTCTAATAAATCACAAGAGGCAAAGAACGCCTTAATATAGCCCATGTACAGTCTAAGGGATGGCTTACTTACGTCAAGGATGGTGAGGCTGCCGGTACCACAGGTGAAAGCCGCAGACTACGGGGGAGGCCAGGCGAGTTCCGAAATATGGTAAGCAAGTACCCCAATCCCTTATAAATAGACAGAGAAACACCCTGTAGGGGAGCTACAGGGTGTTTCGAGGGGAGTATAAATAATTAAATAAGGGGATGATCAACTAGCTGTTCAAGGAGGGGTAAAAGAGACAAAGTATGCATATAATCCTTTAAATTTACAGAAATCCTCTAATGTCTTAGGCGTATATCTGCATATTCTATGAACTTGTCATACATCGCCCATTTGTGATACATAGGGACATAAAAGTGTATATTCGTAGCTCATACGGTAAAATCATGTTCCCCCCATCACATCTGCAAAAAAATTCCGCAGGAGCTTTTCATCACCCCCACGGAAGTTTTCAAACTATTATCCAAAAACGGCCTCCTCCAGCATGGCACACAGCGTATGATACAGGGGCAGGGTATACTCCTGAACACGGTACGTCTCTGCTGACGGCATCCGAAAACAAATATCACAGTATTTTGAGAGCACGGATTCCTTCTCCCCTGTGATTCCCAATACTTTCATCCCTTTTACTTTCGCGGTCTTTGCGCCCTCCACAATATTTGCAGAGTTTCCGGATGTAGTGATAGCTATGAGCACATCCCCCTTTTGTCCGTAAGCATAAACCTGCTGCGCGAATATCATGTCAAAGGAGGTATCATTTCCCACAGCTGTCATCAAAGACGTATAGCTGTTGAGGGAAATAGCGGGAATTCCCTGCTGCAGCCTACCGGATAAGGTCTCTCCCCCTTCCAGGTTCCTGAATTTTTCCTTCTCCTCATCCGGCAGTTCGCGCTTCAGCAGAAAGCCTTTCATCAGTTCTCCTACAATATGTTCCGAATCCGATGCACTGCCTCCATTTCCGCAGACCAGTATCTTTCCACCGCTTCGGCAGCTCTGCAGGAGCAGTTCAAAAGCTGCCCAGACAGGCTGGTCCCTCAAAACAGGATAATCCTCCCGGAATTTTTCATACACTGCATACTCTCTGCCCATTTTTCCCTCCCTGGATCGCCACGGAAAGTGCCGCATAATCACCGATCTTATTTCCCAGTTTAGCGGGCACGATCCTGCATCCTTCTCTTGAAATAGCCAAGGCCTCCTGCTCGATCACTCTCTGCGCACATGGCCATAACAGATCTTCACTTCTTTCGTAGACACTGCCCAACACAATGATCTCCGGATTCAGAATATCTATGAGGATCGCAAGTCCCCTTCCCAGATAATATCCACTGGTTTCATAGATATCAAGCGCCAGAGGGTCACCACCCTTGGCAGCAAGAGCTACCGTTTTAGCAGACAATTCCTCAATCTGTTCAAAGCTCGGGCAAAAAGACGGGCGTTCACCTATCTGCAGCTTCTCCAGCACCTTCATCCTGGCGATCTGGGCAATTCCTCCGCCGCTGCAGAACCCTTCAAAAGAGCCGGATTTGCCAAACCCCACAGGGCCGCTCTCTGTCATTCTCACATGTCCGACTTCCCCGGCCATATTGTTAGCGCCATTATACAGTTTTCCATCCAGGATAAGGCCGGCGCCCATACCTGTGCCATATGTAAGGAATATCACATGCTGATACCCTCTGGCTGCCCCGAATTTCCATTCCGCCAGCGCACAGGCGTTGGCATCATTCTGTATGTATGCGGGAACCTGAAACTCTTTTTCCATAATATCCACAATAGGTATATTATCCCATCCATATAAATTGGGGGGATTCTTCACCACCCCCTTTATATGATCCAAGGGGCCTCCGCAGCTTATGCCTATTGCCTGCAGCCGCTCTGTCTGAATATGGTTCTTCCCAAGCAGTGCCCGGACTGCACCAAATAAATCCCGGATCACACAATCCGGCCCTCTCTTAGCCTCTGTAGCAAAGCATACTCTGTCCAACACCCGGCAGTCCTCATCCGCTTTTCCAGCTTCACCCAGCACCACTGCGCATTTTGTGCCGCCTATATCAATACCGATCACATAGTCGTCTTTCATAGTTCAATCTCCTCGCAGGCATTCTTTTGGCGCATCACTCTTCCCATTCCAGGAAATTCACCTTGGCTGGCTCTGCATCCACAGATTCACTGACCAAAAATGTTTTGATCTCATACGGTTTAAACTCCGCATGAATGGTTTTTTCAAGGAAATGCAGACAGATCTCAGCCTGACACGCCTTTCCCTCTGTCTCATAAAGCCTGACAATATATCCCCTGTCCTTCTCCGCCTTTTTCAGGGCAGACAGCACCACATGGGACTCACTCACCGTCAAGAGTTCTGCCTTCTGGGGATAGTCACCTTTGTGATACGTCTCTATCACTGTGACACAGGGCTGGTTTAATTCTTCTGCCCGCTGCACCAAATGTGCCTCTTTCCCGGTTCCCAGATGGGGAACGATGGTATAACAGAAATTCTGTATTCCCTGGTCTGTGAACTGATAGTCATCCTCCTCCTCATCCAGAATATAAGGATTATGATGTGCATACACAGGACTTCTCAAAACTGTCATTTCCATGCAGTTGTGCTCCATACAGGCACTGTATTTACAGTCATTTAAAATACCCACTCCACAGATCACCTTATGATTATCCTCCTGCATTCCTGATAGATCCATCCAGCGCTGTACCGGTTCCTCCTCCCCGTTGCAGGCCTTCTCAATACAGCCAAATGGAATTTCGTATATTCCTCTGTACTGGTCCAGCGCAACCGGGAACTGGATTTTTACACAGCGGAATTTTTCCTGCCAGTTGATCTTTGCAGAAACCCTGACAGAACTGTCTTCCTTATATAATGTATAAATCTGTACCAGTGTGGAATTTTTGTATTTGCTGATGACCCGGATACTGCTCCTTACCGGCCCATCCTCTGTCTTTTTCACGGACTGCGGGACAAAGAATCCCTCTGTCTCATGAAATCTGGTGACACCATGGCTCCACGTATCCGAATTGTCCTTAACTACCACAGCTCTTCCGAAAACCCCGTCACAGTATTCAATCTTGTTTTCCTTATCCCAGATTGAAACCATTGCCCCTGTCTTCTCCTCAAACTGGACACGGACTTTTTCATTTTCCAAAACCAGTGCGCAAGAGGTATTCTCCTGCTCCTGTTCCTGCTCCACTGCATAAATGCGGAACACAGCATAACCAAGGGAGGGCACACAAGCCTGAAACACAATGCGGTTTCTTCCGTTCACCTTAGCGTCGGAAGAGATTTTTTGTGACGGTACCACATGGCCGCTGCTGTCTTTTACAATATAAGATTCACCCCTGCAGGAATTGCCGAACATTCCTGTCTCCACTTCCACGTATTCCTCCACTTCCCATCCATGGGGATTAAACACCACTGCCGGCAGCATATTCTCTTCCTGCTCAATCCCAATATGGAAGGAGATGGCCTGCAGGCTGTTATTCTCGTTTCTGGCTGCGATGGAAAGCGCCTCCCCGAATTCATTTCCGGTATCTTCATATGCCTTTTGGATACTGGTCCCTGCCAGGATATCATGGAACTGGTTAAACAGGACACGCTTCCATCCCTCTGTCAGTCCCTCCGTATAGCCATGTCCGGTGATAAGCTTTGACATAACAGAAAATTTCTCTGCCCTCAAAAGAGCATTCTCCGCCTTCCTGTTGTAACGCTTCACCTGAGATTCCGCACTGTAACAGCCACTGGAATGATGCTGCAAATCTCCATGTACCACCGGAAGTTCATATTTTCTTTCCCTGAGTTTCTCAAAGTAAAAATCCGGGTCAGCAAAGACGATTTGAACGTCATCCCATTCCTTTTGAAGCTTTTTCACAGTCTCAATATTTTCTATGGTTGGGCCGCCTCCATGGTTTCCCACACCATAAAAACACATCAGCTCATCTACACCGGCGTCAAACTCTTCCTTGCAAGCCCTCATATGGTCCTCCAGCCTGCCGAACGTACAGTAGGAAAATGGAAGACGAAAAGCGTGCACCTTTGAACCGTCATCTGATTCCCAGATAAAATTTCTGGCGGGCAGCCCCTTTTCATGAGGCCCCGGGCGCATAAATACATAATTTTTCATACCCGACAGCTTCAAGATCTGAGGCATCATACCCTGATGTCCAAAGCTGTCCACATTATATCCGGTTTTGGCAGTCACACCAAATTTCTCTTTAAAATAATTCTGGGCAAGCAGAGCATGGCGGGCAAACGATTCCCCACAGGGGATATTGCAGTCCGGCTGCACCCACCAGCCCCCGCAGATCACCCAGCGGCCTTCCCGGACTCTCTTTTCAATCTCCGCAAACATCTCCGCATCATTTTTTTCGATCCACTCATAAAACTGCGCGGAGCTTGACGTAAATATTACATCCTCATATTCACTCAGCCGTTCCAGCGCCGATCTGCAGGTGGCTTTATTTTCCTGGAATCCCTCCTGCCACGGCCAAAGCCATACAGGGTCCAAATGCGCATTTCCGATCATATACAATTTCTTCATAATTGTAACCTCCCAATCTTAGAAATATATAGGCGTTTGCAAAACGCCTAAAGCCGCATAAATACGGCATTTTTTTGTTGTTAAAATCAAATAACT